>JABAOF010007017.1_pt1 | contig 97012 bp, 90 predicted proteins | sample 7062171 | NCBI WGS metagenome assembly JABAOF01 (sample SAMN14538628, study PRJNA623070) | marine sediment metagenome | biome: marine biome [ENVO:00000428]; feature: marine pelagic biome [ENVO:01000023]; material: deep marine sediment [ENVO:00002113] | place: India: Gulf of Khambhat ...
AAGCGGGTCGGGGGTTTGCTTTTGGGGCGGAGAAAAGCGGCCGCGTAGAACTGAGCCTGACCCGTTCAGGCAGGCTGCTCCGATGCAGCCGGCGGCTGTGAAGGCGCTGCGGCGAGTGAGGTAAAAGTACGGCTGCCCGCTGCACCGGATCGACTGCCTTCAAGAGCATCTTCCCTCTCGCCTGACGGCTCACCGCAGTGCGTATCGCTCGTTTAAGATAAGCGCTTTACTCGGATATCCCTCATGCCGGAATCGGCTGCTAGCCCAAGACTTGAAGAGCTTCCGATCGAGCAGCTCGTAGGCTGCCCGGAATGTGATCTGTTGATGGCAAAGCCGACGCTCAACCTTGGCGAGGTGGCCGAATGCCCCCGCTGTGGTTGTGAGCTGTTTCGTCTGCGCCATCGTATTGTCGGACCGGGATTGGCATTGGTGCTGGCGGCTCTGCTGCTCTACTTTCCTGCGAACTTCCTGCCGATCATGCAGTTGAACCTGCTTGGCAGAGTCACCCACGATACCGTCTGGAGTGGGGTGTTGAGCCTGTACAACAGCGGCATGCAGGGCATCGCCGTGGTGGTGTTCCTCTGCAGTATGGCGGTGCCGTTGATGAAGCTGCTGTGCCAGCTCGCCGTGTTGCTCTGCATCGCCATCGATCGGGCCAAGCCCTTGGGGCTGCTGCTCTACCGGTTCTATCACCATCTGCGCGAGTGGGGGATGCTTGAGGTCTATCTGCTCGGAATCCTGGTTTCCATCATCAAGTTGCGTGACATGGCGGAGCTGAGCCTTGGCGTCGGCCTGGCCTGCTTTGCCGGGCTCCTGGTGGTGCAGGTGTGGCTGGAGTTGGTGATGTCACCGCATCAGGTATGGGAAGCGTTATCGGAGCCTGACGATGCGCGCCGCTGACGCCGGGCTGATGGTCTGCCACGAATGCCACCAGTTGAATCGCGCCACGCCAGGTATCGAACATCAGCATTGCAGCCGCTGCGGGGCGCGTGTGCACATGCGCAGGCCCAACAGCATCGCGCGCACCTGGGCCTTGCTGATCACCGCAGCATTGCTCTACCTGCCGGCGAACCTGCTGCCCATCATGACGGTGCGCATGCTCGGTAGCGGGACGCCGGACACCATCATGTCCGGCGTGGTCACACTGGCCAAGCACGGCATGTTTCCTATTGCGGCGGTGGTGTTCATCGCCAGCATTCTGGTGCCGACGTTCAAGCTGGTAGGGATCGCCATGTTGCTGATTTCGGTACAAAGGCATCACCCGATGTCGCCGCGACAGCGCATTCTGGTGTTCCGATTCATCGAATGGATCGGGCGCTGGTCCATGCTCGACATCTTCGTCATCGCCATTCTGGTGGCGATCGTCAATTTTGGCAGTCTCGCCAGCGTCGAAGCGGGATTCGGCGCCGTCGCTTTCGCCAGCGTGGTCATCCTGACCATGCTCGCAGCCATCACATTCGACCCACGTCTGATCTGGGATAACACGGAAGCCGGGAACAAGCATGACTGACCTGCCACAAGCTAATACACGTCCGGCCTCCAGCTGGTCGGCCATCTGGATTCTGCCGCTGATCGCGCTGGCCATCGGCGCCTGGCTGGCCTGGCAGGCGTATAGCGAACGCGGCATCCATATCGAGGTGGTGTTCGACAGCGCCGAAGGCATCGAGATCAACAAGACGTCCGTGCTCTACAAGGGCATGACGATCGGTGTCGTACGCGACTTGCGGCTGGAAGATGACGACCGTCGGCAGGTCGTGGTCGCCGATATCGAAATGAATAAGGATGTCGACGGCTATCTGCGAAGCGGCACGCGCTTCTGGCTGGTCAAGCCCAGCGTCACACTGGCCGGGATCACTGGTCTGGAGACGCTGGTGTCGGGCAACTACATCGGTATGAGCCCAGCCGATGGCGAGCCGACCAAGCGTTTCGTCGCGCTGGCGGAGGAACCGCCGATGTCCGACAGTCGCATCGGCCTGCACCTGACACTCAAGGCCGAGCGCCTCGGCTCGCTGAATCGTGGCAGCCCGGTGTTCTACCGGCAGATCCAGGTGGGGCAGGTGAAGAACTATGTGCTCGCCGAGGATGACAGCACCGTGGAGGTGCAGCTCTATATCCAGCCGGAGTATGCGCACCTGGTGCGCAAGCACACCCGTTTCTGGAACGCCAGCGGCGTCACCGTCGACGCAGGGCTGACCGGCGTGAAGTTCCGTACCGAGTCCCTGGCCAGTATCGTCGCCGGGGGCATCGCCTTCGCCACGCCCGCGCACCGCAAGGACAGCCCGGCCACCGACCCGAACATCCCGTTCCGTCTCTACGAGGATTTCGACGCAGCCCAGGCGGGGATCAAGGCCGTGGTCGCGCTGCAGGATTTCGATGGGCTGCAGGCCGGACGCACGCCGGTGATGTACAACGGCATGCAGGTTGGTCTGCTGAAAAAGCTGGATATCGACTCGGACCTCAAGGGTGCGCGCGCCGAGCTTTCGGTCGACCCGCTGTTCGAGGACTACCTGGTCGAGGACACCGATTTCTGGGTGGTCAAGCCGTCCATCTCGCTGGGCGGCATCACCGGCCTCGAAGCGTTGGTGAAAGGCAACTTCATCGCCGTTCGGCCCGGCGAGAAAGGTGGCTCGCCCAAGCGCGAGTTCGTCGCCCGCCCCAAGGCGCCGCCGCTGGACATTCGCGCCCCGGGGCTGCATCTGGTGCTCACGACTGACAGTCTGGGCTCGCTGGACGTTGGCAGTCCCGTGCTCTACCGGCAGGTCCGGGTGGGGTCGGTACAGAGCTACCAGTTCTCTCGCGACCAGCAGAAGGTAGTGGTGGGAGTGCATATCGAACAGCCGTACGCCAACCTGGTGAACAGCTCGAGCCGGTTCTGGAATGCCAGCGGCATCTCGCTGAGCGGCGGTTTGTCCGGAATCGAGGTGCGCAGCGAGTCGCTGCAGAGCCTGCTTGCCGGCGGTATCGCCTTCGAAACGCCCGATCCGCAGGCCGCCGGGACGAGGAAGGTGCCGCGCTTCGTATTGCACAAGGACAAAGACAGTGCAATCCAGCGCGGGACGCCGATCGAGATCCGCCTGGCGCGTGGCGATGGACTGAGTGCCGGTACGCCCATTCGCTACAAGGGTCTGGCCGTGGGCCAGGTGGACACTGTCACGCTGAGCGATGACCTGCAGAGTGTCGTGCTGCGTGCCCGCATCACCGCAGCGGAGTCGCGCATCACCCGCGCCGGCACCCAGTTCTGGGTCGTTCGGCCGGAGCTCGGCATCATGCGTACGGCGAACCTGGATACGCTGATCAGCGGTCCCTACCTGGAGGTGGCACCGGGCAAGGCGGATGCGAGCGTGCAAACGCGTTTCACCGGCCAGGAGCGGGAGCCACAGAAGGCTGGTGAAGGGTTGAGCCTCGTGCTCAGCGCGGCCCGGCTGGGTTCGATCAAGCCGGGTAACGCGGTGACCTACCGCGAGGTGAAAGTCGGTGAGGTCACCGGTTATGAGCTGGGGCAGAACGCCGATCGCGTACTGATCCGCGTCGTCATCGAGCCGCGCTACGCCCCCCTGGTGCACACCGGCACCCGCTTCTGGGAGACCAGTGGCTTCGGTGTGGATTTCAGTCTGTTCAAAGGTGCCAGCCTGCGCACCGATTCGCTGGAGTCGCTGCTCGAGGGCGGCGTCGCCTTTGCCACGCCTGATGGCGAACGCATGGGGCAGCGCGCTCGGCCGGGACAGACCTTTGCCTTGTTCAAGGAGCCGCAGGATGAGTGGTTTGACTGGGCGCCGAAGATCGAACTGGGGCGAGCGGCCAGTGGCAAGTGACTATCGATCCGGTACGTTATTGGTGGGCTGAGGCCCACCCTACGGCGATGGCCGATGTGTATGAAAAAGGGCCCCGCGGGGCCCTTTTTCGTTGCTGGAGATCAGGCCGGTTCTTCGGTCCGTTGGGCTGAAGCAGTGTGCTCGCTGGCGACTGGTTCGCGGCGGCTGATGTATTTCCAGTCGGCCTCGTCGATGTAGATGCCGGCCGGCCCGCTGCCGCCCTCAAGGTCGATCGCGACATGGGCCGAGACCTGAGGCTTCACCGATGCGAGGATCGGCACGAAGCCCAGCTGCAGGCTGGTTTCGATCAGCGCCTGCTGGTTGCGCTCGTCGATGTCTGCCGCCTCGTCGAGGTAGTAGGGCAGGCGGATGCGCCCGGCCTGTTCGCGATCCATCAGGTGCAGCAACAGGTACATGTTGGTCAGCGCCTTGATGGTCATGGTGGTGCCGTTGGACGCCGCACCGTCGATGTCGGTATGAATCACCGGCTGGCCGCCGACCTTGGTGATCTCGAACGCCAACTCGAACAGGTCCTTCAGGCCCAGCTGGTTGTTGTTCGCCGCCACCAGCCGAGCCAGGTACTCCTTGGCTTCCTCGTTCTTCGCGTCCTGCTCGGCGGACTGGGACAGATCGAATACCGACAGCGTCTCGCCTTCCTCGTACTGCCCGGCGCTGTGGATGATCTGGTCGATGTGCTTGAGCGCATCCTTGTTCGGCGCCAGCACGATGCGGAAGCTCGCCAGGTTGGAAACCTGACGCTTGTTGATCTCGCGGTTGAACAGCGCGAGCTGGTGTTCCAGGCTCTCGTAGTCGCTGCGGATGTTGCGCAGCGTTCGGGCGATGTCGGTGACCGCGGCACGGCGGGCCTTGGCCAGGGTCAGCGCCTCGTCCTGACGGTGGGCGTAGGCGTTGACCAGCAGCTGCAGGCGACGCTCGGGATCTTCCTCGCTGTCGAACTTGGCCACGCCCTTCAGGCGCACCTGGGCATACAGCGCCTCGATCTGACCGTCGACGCGCTGCAGCGCCTGCCAGCTGTCCTGGTAGTCGTTGAGCAGCGGCAGCAGGTTGTCCAGCGAGTCGTCCACCGGATCCATGTAAGGCGTACCAAACGGCAGATCTGCCGGTAGCAGCTGGCGACGTCGCAGGGCGTCTTCCAGCGTGCGCTCCTTGGCTTCCAGATCGGCCAGCTGACGGCCGACCAGCTGCAGCTTGGCGGACAGGTGCTGTACGCGCTCGGCGAAGGCGTCACTGGTGCGCTTGAGTTCTTCCTGGGCGGCCTCGGCCTGGGCCAGCTGTTCCAGCTTCGCCGGCTCCTCGGCGGCCAGGGTCTGGCTGCGGCGGAAGTCTTCCAGCGCTTTCTGCGCATCCAGCACGGCCTGATACAGCGCCTCGGCCTGGGCCTTGCTCGCCGCGCGGTCGACGGCCACAGCATGCTGGGTCTTGAGCTGCTTGAGTTCGCGCTCCAGGCGATCCTTCTGGTCGCGCAGGGCGGCACGGTCGGCCAGGGCCTGCAGCGCCGGTGGCTCGATATGCGAGAGGTCGATGGACAGGCCCGGCACCGAGAAGGTGTCGCCCTTGAAACGATCCAGCACCGCTTCCACGGCCTTGACCCAGTCGTCGCCGTCGGCGCTGATGCCTTTTTCACCCAGCGGCAGGCTGAACAGCTGGCCATTGAACAGGCGCATCAGGCGATCCACATCGGCCTGGGAGAACTCCTCGCGCAAACGCGAGTAGCTGTTGTTGTCGGCATGGTCGAGCTGTTGCCGGACCGACTTCAGGCGTTTTTCCAGATCACGCAGGCGCTCGTCGAGGTCCTCGCTGGAGAACTGACGGGACTGCGCCAGCGCACCGGCCAGCTCGTCGTGGGCGTCCTTGGCGGCGAGCAGCTGCTGCTCCAGCACATGGGCGTCCTCGACCAGGGCGAAGCGGTTCTTCAGCACCGCCAGCTCGCCCAGCCAGCGCTGGATTTCGCTGATCTCGCGTTCCAGGCGCATCAGTTCGCCAGTCGAGCCGCGCTGTTCGTTCTGCAGGCCGTCCTGCTCGCGGCGATAGTGCTCGGCCTGGATCACCAGCTCTTCCTTGCGCGCATCGGCGTAGTCGTGCCAGGTGCCGAGCAGGTTGTCGAGTAGCGGCGACAGGCGATGCAGCTTGCCGCGCAGCAGCTCGCGCTGGGCGACACCGGCGGCCAGCGCCTCGACCAGCGGGCCGGCGGCGACCAGTGCCTGGTAGTCCTGCTCCATGCGGCGCACGTCGCGGAAGGCTTCTTCGGTGGCGGCGATATAGTCGACGCTGCCCGAGCGCAGGCTGTGCTCAAAGGCATCGAGGAACAGCTGCTTCAGTTTGGCAGCCGTGATTTCCCGCATATGCAGCAGGTTGATGAACAGCGCGCGGAAGGTCTTCAGGCTCTGCTCGCTGGTCGAGCGCAGCGGGATCAGTGTCATGTCCAGCGGGATCGAGGTATGCCCGCCGACCAGCAGCCGGCGCAGCTCGTCCGGCTTGGCCTCGTAGGCCTTGAGGCCGGCGCGTTCGAGGTTGGCGAACAGCTCGCGCTGGCGCAGGCAGGTGCCGTTCTGTTGGTAATGGTCGAGGTCCAGCGAGCCCTGGTAGACGAAGAACTGGTGGCCGAAGCCGCCGCCCGGCCCGCGGCCGGCCACGCCGATCACATGCGGGCCGTGGGGCAGCATGACTTCGACGAGGATGTAGCTGGTGTCCGAGGCGAAGTAGAACTTGCGCGACTGCTCGAGGCTGTACTTGCCGAAGCTCATGTCCGACATGCGCGCCAGGATCGGGAACTGCAGCGCGTTGATCGACGCGGACTTGCCGAGGTTGTTGGCGCCGTAGACCGACAGCGGGTTCTCCAGCGGAAAGATGCCGAGACTGTAGCCGGCGGTGTTCAGCAGGGCGAAGCGGCGGATGCCGTAGCGTTCCTGGCTCATGCTTCAAGCTCCTTTTCTTCGGCGATGGCGCGCGCCAAGGCGTCTTCTTCCGATTCTTCGGCCGCTTCCTCGATGAGGATGATGTCGTCTTCGCCCTCGTCCTCGGCGATCAGCTCCGGGGCGGGCAGCGGCAGGTCGCTGCTGTGCAGGCTGGCGGCGAGATCGCGGTCCTGCTGCACCGACAGGCAGACGTCGAGGAAACGGTGCATCGGCGGCAGGAAGCGGTAGACGCCGTTGCTGTCCTCGGCGAAGCCCAGCTGCGTCAGGCGACGGATGACTTTCTCTTCCAGTTCTTCCTGGGTGGTGACTTCGGCCTGCAGGAACAGGTCGCGGTACTTGTCCAGCAACGCGGGCAGTTCATCGCGACCGAGGCTGCCACCGTCGAGCACGGCCAGCGGGTCGCGGCCCTGGTCCGCCAGGTGCTCGACGAGGATGAAGGTGAACAGCGCCAGGCGCTGGGCGGTCTTGTTCACCTGCGCGCCCATCTGCTCCGGGACGAAGTAGTAGAAGCCGCGCGGATCGCAGACCAGCTCGAAGCCGAGCGCCTTGAACAGTGCGCGGTACTGGTCCTGCATGTTCGACAGCTGCGCGTAGGGCTCCGGCTCGCTGCGCGACAGGTGATAGCCCTTGAACAGCTCGCGGAAGATCGGCGCCAGCTGGGTCATTTCCTTGAGGTCGATGTTCATTCAGGTCGCTCGGATATCGTCGGGGTGATGGTGGACAAGCTGCGCGTTGTCCACCCTACGTAGGAGTCAGCCATTGGCCACCAGCGCAAAGGAGCTGAGGCTGACGCGGTGTTCGCGGGTCAGGTACTCGCGACGTTCCAGGCGATCGCGCTGGAAGCGGCTGTCGCGGGACAGGCGCGAGAACCAGTAGAGCAGCTCGTCGGTGGCGCCCTCGGGTTCCTGTTCCAGCAGCCAGGCCATCAGGTCCGGCAGCGGCAGTGCCTGCTGGCAACGCTCGATCATCTCCCGTGCGGTGCGCGGTGCGCGCGGCTGCTCGCCCTTGCGCTTGCCGCTGGCCCGCGGGAACTGCGCCGGCTTCGGCTCGAAGCGGGCCAGGGCGTAGACGTAGGCTTCGACCTGGCTGGCAGTGCCGAGAAAGGTACTCTGCGGACGGGTGAACAGCGGCAGCGAGGCCTGTGGTACGGCGTCCAGGCCCTTCTTGCGGATCGCCGACAGTGCCAGTGCCGCGCCGCGGGTCACGGCATTGTGCCGACGCGCTTCCTCGCGTAGCGGCAGCAACAGCTCGCGGGCCTTGCGCAGGGTCAGCTGGGCGGTGGTCTGCATTTCCAGGATGCGCGCATGAGTGCGCAGCAGCAGGTCGTCGTCCACCAGCTGGCCGAGGCGCTGCTGTTCGCCGAGCAGCTTCATCAGCACCTGCTCGACGCGATGAACGCCCTGCTCGAAGGCGCCGTCGGCGGAGACCAGCTGGATCATCGGCTCGACGTACTCGTCCCAGGTCGCCAGCACCTCGGCATAGCGCTGGCGCAGCGGGATCTGGCGGTCGCTGGTCTTGGCCCGGTCGGCCACGGCGACCAGGGCCTGTTCGTCGTTGTCGAGCTTCTTCAATACATCGCGCACGCGCATGTCGAGCAGGCGCAGCTGGCGCGCGAGGTCGTTGCCGTCGCGAATCTCGAAGGCATCGAGGATATGCCCGGCCAGACGCTCCAGATGGCGCAGGTAGGCTTCGATCTCCAGGCACAGGCCGAGGCGGTGCTCGCGGCGCAGGTAAGCGAGGAAGTCGTGGATCTGCGCGTTCAGCTCGAAGCGGTTGGGGCTCTTGGCCACCGGCACCAGGATGTCCAGGCGGATCCACTGGTCGAGCAGGGCGGTGATGTCGGTGGGCGTGCCTTCGGGTAGCTGTGCGGCGAGCTGATGGCGCAACTCCACCAGGCTCAGGGTGCCGGCGTCGAAACGCTCGCACAGCGGCTCGAGCAACGTCCAGTGTTCGGCGAGGGCACGCAGTACGCGCTTGGGTTCGATCATCGTGGCGCCAGTCCAGCCAATGAAAAAGCGCCGATTGTACTGCATTGGGGCCTTCGTGATGGGCGCGTAGACAATCGGCCACGCCGTCGCGGCACGTATGGAGGCGTCACCTGAACGTCATCGCCTGAAGGTTAGCCTGGCGCCATTCGGCGACCGGTCGGGCAAGCCCGAACGTCACTAAACGTGACGAAGTGTCGATGTGCTATTTCGATCTCTGTCGGTTCCCGGCACAATTCGCACTTTTTTGCAAAAAGCGAGCTGTCGGTTCCGCCGGCGACTCCCTCGGGGCACGAACAGATGATCAAGACGCCGTATTACCTCATCGACAAACAGAAGCTTCTGGGCAATCTCGAGAAGATCGCCTACGTGCGTGAGCAGTCCGGCGCCAAGGCGCTGCTGGCACTCAAGTGCTTCGCCACCTGGTCGGTGTTCGACCTCATGCAGCAGTACATGGACGGCACCACCTCGTCATCGCTGTACGAGCTCAAGCTCGGCCGGCAGAAGTTCGCCGGCGAGACCCACGCGTACAGCGTGGCCTGGGCCGACGACGAGATCGAAGAGATGGTCGCCAACTGCGACAAGATCATCTTCAACTCCATCGGTCAGCTGGAGCGCTTCGCCGAGGCGACCGAGGGGACCATCCGCGGCCTGCGCGTCAATCCGCAGGTGAGCAGTTCGGACTACCTGCTGGCCGACCCGGCGCGGCCGTTCAGCCGCCTGGGCGAGCATGATCCGGCGAAGATCGAGGCGGTGATCGGCAAGATCAGCGGCTTCATGTTCCACAACAACTGCGAGAACTCGAGCTTCGAGCTGTTCGACAAGATGCTGAGCACCATCGAGGAGCGCTTTGGCCATCTGCTGGAACAGGTCCGGTGGGTCAGCCTCGGCGGTGGCATCCACTTCACCGGCGAAGGCTATCCGCTCGATGCCTTCTGCGCGCGACTGAAGGCGTTCTCGGAAAAATTCGGCGTGCAGGTCTACCTGGAGCCCGGCGAGGCGGCGATCACCATGAGCGCCTCGCTGGAAGTCACCGTGCTCGACACCCTGTACAACGGCAAGAACCTCGCGGTGGTCGACAGCTCCATCGAAGCGCACATGCTCGACCTGCTGATCTACCGCCTCAACGCCAAGATGGCGCCCAACGACGGCGAGCACAGCTACATGGTGTGCGGAAAGAGCTGTCTGGCCGGCGATATCTTCGGTGAGTACCAATTCGATCGTCCGCTGGCCATCGGCGATCGGCTGTCGTTCATCGACGCGGCAGGCTACACCATGGTCAAGAAAAACTGGTTCAACGGTCTGAAAATGCCGTCCATCGTGGTAAAGCAGCTCGACGGCAGCGTCGAGGTGGTTCGTGAGTTCGACTTTAACGATTACCTGTCCAGCCTTTCCTGAGGCCGCAGTACAAGGGGGTGAAACAATTGAAGAAAAACGTTCTTATCATTGGCGCAGGAGGTGTTGCCAAGGTGGTGGCCCACAAGTGCGCGCAGCACAACGACGAACTCGGTCGTATTGCTATCGCGTCGCGCAGCATCTCCAAATGCCAGGCCATCATCGACAGCGTCCAGGCCAAGGGCGGGCTGAAGCAGCCCGGCGAGATCAAGGCCTATGCGCTGGACGCCATGGACGTGGAAGCGACCAAGGCGCTGATTCGTGAAACAGAATCGCAGATCGTCATCAATGTCGGTTCTGCCTTCCTCAACATGTCCGTGCTGCGCGCCTGCATCGACACCGGCGCCGCGTATCTCGATACCGCGATCCATGAAGAGCCGGGCAAGATCTGCGAAACGCCGCCGTGGTACGGCAACTACGAGTGGAAGCACCTGGCCGAATGCCAGGAAAAGGGCATCACCGCCATCCTCGGTGCCGGCTTCGACCCGGGCGTGGTCAACGCCTACGCCGCTCTGGCCCAACAGGAATACTTCGACAAGATCGAGTCGATCGACATCCTCGACGTCAACGCCGGTTCCCACGGCAAGTATTTCGCCACCAATTTCGACCCGGAAATCAATTTCCGCGAATTCACCGGGCAGGTTTACAGCTGGCAGAACGGCCAGTGGACGACCAACCGCATGTTCGAGGTCAAGCGCACCGACGACCTGCCGGTCGTGGGCGAACAGAGCCTCTACCTGACCGGTCATGATGAGGTGCACTCGCTCTCCAAGCACCTCGACGTGCCGAACATCCGTTTCTGGATGAGCTTCGGCGAGCATTACATCAACGTCTTCACCGTACTGAAGAACCTCGGCCTGCTCTCCGAGCAGCCAGTGCGCACCGCCGAAGGCCTGGAAGTCGTTCCGCTCAAGGTGGTCAAGGCCGTGCTGCCCGATCCCGCCTCGCTGGCGCCGGGCTACACCGGTAAGACCTGCATTGGCGATCTGGTCAAGGGCACCAAGGATGGGCAGCCGCGCGAGCTGTTCATCTACAACGTGGCCGACCATGAAGAGGCCTACGCCGAGACGGACAGCCAGGGCATCTCCTACACCGCCGGCGTGCCACCGGTTGCCGCGGCGCTGCTGATCGCCCGTGGCGAGTGGGATGCCAAGCGCATGGTCAACGTCGAAGAACTGCCGGCACAGCCGTTCCTCAAGCTGCTCGATGTGATGGGCCTGCCCACTCGCATCAAGGACGAGCATGGCGATCGTCCCTGGGATCAGGCCATCTGATTCCTGTCTGCTGAATGAAAAAAGGATCGCCTCGGCGATCCTTTTTTCGTTTCAGGGCTAACCTCAGACCGTGACCACGCCAAACAGCACGGCTGCCGCCAGCATCACCAGGCTGATGCCCCAAGCCCACAACACGGTGTAGCGGATGTGCTTGTACAACTCGACACCGGCCAGGCCGATGGCCAGGTAAACGCTCGGCACTACCGGGCTGATACCGAAGCCGGTGTTCTCACCGATCAGCATGGCGCTGGCCACGGCCTGCGCATCGACACCCGCGGCTACCGCTACATCGCGGATCACCGGCAGCAGGGCGAAGTAGTAGGCGTCCGGCGAGAACAGCATGCCCAGTGGTACACCGAAGGCGCCGATGATCACGTGCAGCCAGTTGGCCGAGCCTTCGGGCAGTACGTTGATCATCCAGTGCGCCATGCCGTCGGACACCCCGGCACCTGCCAGCACGCCGAGCAGGATGCCGGCCGCCAGCATCACCAGAGCCATCTGCATGGCATCGCTGGCATGGCGCAATACGGCCTGGTTCTGCTCCGCCAGGCTCGGGTAGTTCAGCACCAGGGCGACGCCGAGGCCCACCATGAAGCAGGCGAACAACGGGAAGGCGCCGGTGAACAGACAGACAAGGATGATCAGGGTCAGCACCAGGTTGGCCCAATAGCGCCAGCTAAGCGGGCTCAACTGACGGCCGTCGTCGCCGGGTTCTGCCGTCTGCGCAGCTTCATGGCCGGCGAGCATGCCATGGCCAAGGGGGCTGCGCTGGGCACGCAGGCCAAGGAACACCGCCAGGGCCATGACCAGTGCCAGACCGACCGCCTGTACGGGAATCAGCGAAATCCACAGCAGCGAGGCGTCGATGCCGGTCACCGCCGAGGCGCGCGCCGTGGTGCCGCCCCAGGGAACCATGTTCATCACCCCGGCGCTGAGCACCACCAGGCACAGCAGCATTTCGCGCTTCATGCCCAGGCGCAGGTACAGCGGCAGCAGTGCGGGAATCACCAGCAGGAAGGTGGCGGCGCCGATACCGTCCAGATGGGTCACGGCCGTCACCGCGACAGTGACCACCGCTACCGCCAGCGGCTTGCCGCCTGTGCTGCGCAGCAGGAAGTTGACCAGCGGCGCGAACAGGCCACGCTCACGCATGACGCCGAAGTAGAGGATGGCGAAGATGAACAGCGTGGCTGTCGGAGCGACGGCTTTCAGCCCCTCGGTGATGAACTTGCCGATTTCCCCCAGGCCGAAACCGGCGAGGGCGCTGGCGATCACCGGCAGGGTGACGAAGGCGACCAGCGGGCTGATCCGGCGCAGCAGGATCAGGGTGACGATGAGAAACATTAGGCCGAAGCCCAGGGCGGTGATCATGTCGATCTCTCCGGTGTTGTTATTGTTGGAGACAGGGAAGGGGCTCAGTCGGGAGGCGGCAACCTCAGGCCGAGCAGCGCGTAACTCAGGCTCTTGCCGTGGCGGTCCAGCCCGGGGCTGGCGTTGACGCCACCTTCCAGGGCGTGCTCCACCACGAAGTTGAGGCCGCCCAGGTTCGGCAGCTCGTAGCGTTTCACCGTGCCGATGGCGCGGTGGCACAGGCAGCCGGCGACTCGTTCGCAGGTCAGCTCACGGGCCAGCCAGGCATAGTGCTCAGCGGCGAAGGCGAACACCGCCACACTCAGGGTGTTGCCCTTGTCACCGGCACGGGCGTGGGCGTAATCGCACAGCAGTACATCGATCATCAGAACCACTCCAGCCGTTGCCGCACCGCGGTGCGCTCGATAAGGAAACTGGCGGTGCCGAGCGATTCGCCGATATGCCGGCGTACGCCGCCACCGCCGGCTGGGCCGTTGGTGTAGAGCGATTCGGCATCGAGCAGCAGGCGTTCCAGCAGGGTCTTGTCGCGATCCAGGAAGCTGATGCGCAGGCGCACGTCCTGGCAGTCGGCCGCCTGTGCCAGGCGCTGCTGCAGCCAGTGCCCGCCAGCGTCGTTGAACAGGCTGGCGACGCCGATCACATCGATCCACGGCGTGAGCTGCGGCGCCAGCTTGGCGCAGCGTTGCAGCAGGATGTCGCGCGCCAGCGCGGCGCGAGCCACGGCGCCCGGGCCCGCGTAGGAAATCTCCGCTTCGGCGAACCACTTGCCGCGCAGGCCGACCAGGCCCTTGAGGTGCTTGGGCTGCGGTTTGCCGCGCACGCCCTCTACCGCCACCTGATCGCTTGCGACCTGCCGGACGCGCACCTGGCTCAGGTCCATGATCACATCCGGCGTCAGGTAGCTGGCCGGGTCGTGCACCTCGTAGAGCAGTTGTTCCTTGACCGTGCGTTCGGTGACGCAACCTCCGGTGCCAGCCGCCTTGCCGATGACGATCTGCCCATCGGCCGTGACGCTGGCGATGGGGCAGCCGACATTGGCCAGGTCCGGTACGTCCTTCAGGCCGGGATGAGCGAAGTAGCCACCGCTGACCTGGGTACAGCATTCGAGCAGGTGACCGACTGCCGTGGCCTGGGCGATGCGGTCCCAGTCATCGGCCTGCCAGCCGAAGGCATGGCGCAGCGGTCCCACCGCCAGGCTGGGGTCGGCGACTCGGCCGCAGAGGACGATGTCGGCGCCCTGATCCAGCGCCTGGACGATGCCGTCGGCACCGCTGTAGACATTGACCGAGACCACTTCGCCGTCGAGTTGCGCGGGCAGCCATTGCGGCAGATCGATGCCGCTGCCGAGCAGGTCGTCGCCCAGTACGCAGGCGATGCGTGCCGCTTCGTGGCGTGTGCCCTGCAGTTGCTGGCGCAGGCGCGTAGCGGCTGCGGTGGGGTTGGCGGCGCCGCCGTTGGTGACGATGGCGATGCCGGCGTCCAGGCAGGTCTCCAGCACCGGTTCGAGAAAGTCGAACAGGCGCAGGGCGTAGCCGCTCTGGGCATCGTTGAGGCGGCGTAGCTGGGCTTCGGCCAGGGTGCGCTCGGCCAGCAGTTCGAAGAACAGGAAGCGCCGGCCGTCGCGACCGGCGAGGTCGTTGGCCAGCGCCAGCGCGGCATCGGGGCGATCATTGGCGAAGCCCGCGCCGCACCCGATATGGACTGTTGTGGTCATTGTCGATCCATTACACGGTCAGGTATGCAGCCAGGGTGATGCCTGTGGATTTAGTTGTGAATTCGAAATGTGATATGAATTGATAAGAGAATTTTATAAGTTGCCGAGCCATGGACATCAGCTTTCGCCAGCTTCAGGCCTTTGTCCTGATCGCCGAACACCGCAGTTTCAGTCGCGCCGCCGAGCAGGTTCACCTGTCGCAACCGGCGCTCAGCTACAGCCTGCGCAAGCTCGAGGATGCCCTCGGCTTGTCGCTGCTGGCGCGTAACACGCGCAGCGTGGAACTGACCGCCGCCGGCCTGCGTTTTCTCGAACAGGCTCGCCGCCTGCTGCGTGACATGGACAATGCCGTGCACGACGCGCATGAGCAACTGCATCTGGAAAGTGGTTCGCTGCGCATCGCCGTGTTGCCGTCGGTGGCCATCGAGCCCCTGCCAAGGGTGTTGCAGGAATATCGGCGTTGCTATCCCGGTATCGACATCAGCCTGCACGACGGCCGCGCCGGGGAAATCCGCCAGTGGGTGAGTGCGGCCGAGGTGGATTTCGCCATCACCTCGGCGGTCGACGACCTCGGCGCGCTGGATTTCCAGCCGCTGTACGACGACAGCCTGGTGCTGCTGGTACGCGGCCACGAACGCCTGCGCGGCAAGGCTTTGCTCGCTGCGCTACGTGAGCAGGACTACATCGCCACCACCCGCGATACCAGCCTGCGCGGCATGGCCGATGAAACCCTGTTACGTATGGGATTGCTGCGTGAGCCTGCCTGGGAAGTGGCCTACATGAGCAGCGCTGCCGCGCTGGCGCGTGCGGGATTGGGCTTTGCCCTGCTGCCGGCCAGCGTCGCCGATACCTTCAACAGCGACGGCAGCCTCGCGGTGCACGTGCTCAGCCAAGCGCCAGCGCGCAGCATTGGCCTGCTGCAGCGCAAACCGTGCTACCTGAGCCCGCCGGCGCAGGTCTTCGTCGCGCTGTTGCAACAGCAGGTCGGTGGGGCTCTCGGCACGACTACCGAGTCACGCGACGATTTCGCCTCCTGAATCGATCGTGCTGGATCGTTCCGGTAGAGCGCCAATGTGCGCCTGGCGCCATGCCGGCGGCACCCGCGCCGTCACGCTCCGGGCCGGCCTCGCCGTGCCGTCGGGCTGAGGAGCCACTCGTACCGCTGCAGCGCGAGGCGGGCGATACCTCGACGTGACCGGTTTGCCGGCGCCCACCCTGATGCGCTTGCGCGGGCATCCGCCGTGCAGCCTGCAGCTGCTCCTTCCCGCCCCGTCCATTTCACGCGACAATCCGCCCACACAGGCGCCCTGTCAGAGGCGCTCGGCAGCCGTGAGGATTTCCTATGAGCAGCAACGATCGCGTCATCATCTTCGACACCACCCTGCGCGACGGCGAGCAGAGCCCCGGCGCGTCCATGACCGGTGAGGAAAAGCTGCGCATCGCCCGGGCGCTGGAGCGGCTGAAGGTGGACGTGATCGAGGCGGGCTTCGCCATCGCCAGCCCCGGCGATTTCGCCGCGGTGAAGCTGGTCGCCGACAACATCAAGGACAGCACCGTGTGCAGCCTGGCGCGCGCCGTCGATGCCGACATCGAACGCGCTGCCGAAGCGCTGGCCGGCGCCAACTCCGGGCGCATCCACACCTTTATCGCCACCAGCCCGATCCACATGCAGTACAAGCTGCGCATGCAGCCGGACCAGGTGGTGGAGCAGGCAGTGCGCGCGGTGAAAAAGGCGCGCAGCCTGTGCGCCGACGTGGAGTTTTCCTGCGAGGACGCCGGGCGCTCGGAGATCGATTTCCTCTGCCGAATCATCGAGGCTGCCATCGACGCCGGCGCACGTACCATCAACATTCCGGACACCGTCGGCTACGCCATTCCGCACCAGTACGCCGACACCATCCGCCAGCTGCTCGAGCGCATCCCCAATGCCGACAAGGCGGTGTTCTCCGTGCATTGCCATAACGACCTCGGTCTGGCCGTGGCCAACTCCCTGGCCGCGGTGGTGGCCGGTGCGCGCCAGGTGGAATGCACTATCAACGGCCTCGGCGAGCGTGCCGGCAACGCCGCGCTGGAAGAGATCGTCATGGCGATCAAGACCCGCCAGGACCTGCTCAACGTGCACACCCGCATCGAGACCGAGCACATCCTCGCCGCCTCGCGCCTGGTCTCGGGCATCACCGGTTTCCCGGTGCAGCCGAACAAGGCCATCGTCGGCGCCAACGCTTTCGCCCACGAGTCGGGCATCCACCAGGATGGCGTGCTCAAGCATCGTGAAACCTACGAGATCATGTCCGCCCAGTCGGTGGGCTGGAACGCCAACAAGATGGTCATGGGCAAGCACTCCGGTCGCGCCGCGTTCCGTTCGCGCCTGGAGGAGCTGGGCATCGCACTGGAAGGCGACGAGCTGAACGCTGCCTTTGCCCGCTTCAAGGAGCTGGCGGACAAGAAGCATGAAATCTTCGACGAAGACTTGCAGGCGCTGGTCTCCGACACCCTGGCCGACGAGGCGCCCGAGCACTTCAAGCTGGCCAGCTTGGAAGTCGCGAGCAAGACCGGCACCACGCCCGAAGCCAAGCTGGTGCTCAGCGTCGATGGAGCAGAGCGCAGCGCCCAGGCCGAAGGCTCCGGTCCGGTGGATGCCACCTTCAAGGCCATCGAGGCGGTCGCCGGCTCCGGTGCCACGCTGCAGCTTTACTCGGTCAACGCCATCACCCAGGGCACCGATTCCCAAGGCGAGGTGACCGTGCGGCTGGAGAAGGGCGGGCGCATCGTCAACGGCAACGGCGCCGATACCGATATCGTCGTCGCCTCGGCCAAGGCTTATCTCAACGCGCTGAACCTGATGCAGGTCGGCGCCAAGGCTCATCCACAGGTGGAAGGCGTTTGATCAGTGAAACCCGGCGTCGGGCCTACCTCGACGCCATGCAGGTAGCCAGCTGGCTACCACGTACCGAGCTGCCGTTCGCTGCCCCGTCGCGGCTCGAGCTGCTGCAACCGCCGGTTGCCGAGCTGGAGCCCGCGGCCGCCGTCGCGCCCGTGGCCGAGGTCGAGGCTGCGCCGGTCGTCGAGCGGCCAGCCGTGGCGCCGACCGTCGAACCGACCCCGGCACCGCGCCCGCGTATCGCCATGCCGGAGCCGAAGCCCGTGGCCGCGATCAACAGCCCTGGCGAGGAGGTTGCCGCCGAGCCCGCCAAGGCCATCGAGCCGCCGCCGCGCTTCTCCCTGCAGCTGCTGCGCGCCGGCAACGTGTTGCTGGTGGTGGAACTGCCCACCGGCGAATCCTTCCAGAGTCGTGACCCGGCCTACATCCTGCTCAAGGACCTGCTGCGCGCCGCCCGGCTGCCGGACAAGCCGCAGCAGGTCGGTGACGGCGAACCGATCCGCTGGCCTCTGCTGCACAAGGGCAGCCTTGACCAGGGTGCCGAGGCTGCGCGCGATTACGTGCAGGGCGTGATGGCTGCCGAGCTGGAGCAGATGGGCTGCGACTGCATCTGGCTGATCGGTCGCCCGGCCCTGCGCTTCGCGGGCGAAGTGGACGTCGACAACTGCTATCGCGAGGTGGCCGTGGAAGGGCTGGGTCGCGCCCTGGCGATGCCGGGGCTGGAAGCCTTGATGGAACAGCCGGCCGCCAAGGCCGAGCTGTGGAAGGCCATGCGCCGCAGCATGCCGCGCTGGCACATAGGTTCGTGAGTACGCGTGATGAGTGATGCAGTCAGCTTTCGCCCGATGACAGCGGCGGATATCGAAACCGTGCTGAAGATCGAATACGCCGCCTTCAGCCACCCCTGGACCCGCGGCATCTTCAACGATGCCCTGACTGCCTACGAGTGCTGGGTGATGTTCGAGGGCGAGCAGCAGGTCGGGCACGGCGTGATCAACGTGATCCTCGACGAGGCGCACCTGCTCAATATCACCGTCAAACCGCAGAGCCAGGGCCGCGGCCTCGGCCTGCGCCTGCTGGAGCACCTGATGCAGCGCGCCCGCGAGCGCGGTGGCCGCGAATGCTTCCTCGAGGTGCGCGCCAGCAACGCGCCGGCCTACCGCCTCTACGAGCGGTACGGCTTCAACGAAGTGGGCCGCCGCCGGGCCTACTATCCGTCGGCCGATGGCCGCGAAGATGCGCTGGTGATGGCCTGCACGTTGCTGGATTGATGGCGCGTTGTTCCATGGGGCGGGCTCAGCCCGCCGCCTTACGAGGCATCGTTCTCTCAGGGAAGCCCACCCCGCGTTCGGTTCGGCAAGCGGCCCGATCACTCCCCCGGCCGCTTGTCCCGGCCTGAATCCAGCGGGGCGTCGCCCTCCAGTTCATCGTCCGACAGCACACTGTCGTCCTCGCGCAGCACCGCGTCGCCACCGCTGAGGCCGGTGTCCTCGTCGCCCTTGGCGGGGCCGTCCCAGGGTTTGCCGTCCAGCGGGTCGTAGCGGCCCAGCTCGGCTTCATCGAGGTCCACGTCTGCGCCGATCTCGTGTTCGGACACCACGCTCAGATCCTGATCCGCCGGGCCGCCGTGGCCTCGTTCGCGGGGTGAGCGGGAGCCGTCGTCCGGAATCTGCGTCTCTGGCGCCAGGTCATCCATGGTGGTCTCGCCGCCGGGCACTTCGCCGACCGTCATGCCGGCCTCGGCCTCGCGCTCCGGCGGGAACTGATCGGCGATTTCCTCGGCCGGCACCTGATCGCCGATGCGGCCCTTGCGCTCGTCCCGGCGCTGGTCGAAGTCGAGCGGCTCCATCGAGCCCATGCGGTCCTCGGTGTCGTCGATTTCCGTCGGGGTATAGGGTTTCTGATCGCTCATGATCGTCTCCTGTCAGGACATCGGTCTTGCAGGTTGTGACCCGGCCGCTCGATGAAGATTCAGGTGCGCCGCTGGCCGGAACCGGCATCCGGGGCCATCCTTGATGGGCTGCGAATTCGGGCTGCAGTAGCTGACCAGCAGGCGAGCGAAATGGGACGAACCACCGCGCGTGATCCGGAGTCCTACCTGCATGAACGATCAAAACGACCAACCTGCGCCTGAGGCTCGGCGCTGCGCTTTCTTCTTCGACGTCGACGGCACGCTGGCTGAAATACAGCCCCGCCCGGAGCTCGTCTTCATTCCACCGCCCACCCTTGCGGCCCTGGAACGACTGCATGCCGACGGGATTCCCGTCGCCGTGATCTCCGGGCGCCCCCTGGCACAGCTCGATGCGTTGCTGGCACCGCTGCAACTGCCCGCCGCCGGCGTGCATGGCGCCGAGCGCCGGGATGCCGAAGGCGAGTTACGCAACCTGGCGCTGGATGCCCGGCAGCTGGAGCGCATCCAGCGCGAGCTGGCCGAGGCCTGCAGCGAGCACCCCGGCTTGCATCTGGAGAACAAGGGCGTCGCGTTCGCGCTGCACTTTCGCCTGGCGCCGCAGCTGGAACAGATCGCCCGCGAGCTCGCCGAGCATTTCGCCGAGCGCTACGCCGAGGTGCTGAGCCTGCAGCCCGGCAAGTGCGTGTTCGAACTCAAGCCGCGCGGGGCGAGCAAGGGTGAAGTCATCCGCGCCTTCATGGAGGAGGTGCCATTCGCCGGCTGCACCCCGGTGTTCGTCGGCGATGACCTGACCGACGAGGCGGGTTTCGCCGCCGTCAATGCGCTGGGCGGGCGTTCCATCAAGGTCGGCGAGGGGCCCAGCGAGGCTCGCGAGCGGTTGCCATCGGTGCATGCGGTCGGCGGCTGGCTGGAACAGCTGCTGAGCGAGCTCGGCGAACCGGCCGGATCTATAACAAAACCAGACTAGAGCGAGATTTTTGCCATGAGCCGTTTAGTAGTGGTTTCCAACCGAGTCGCGCCGATCAAGGCGGGCAAGGTGGCTGCCGGAGGGTTGGCCGTCGGTGTCTACGATGCCCTGCGCCAGGCCGGAGGCATCTGGTTCGGCTGGAGCGGCGAGGTCAGCGCGACCCCGACCATCAACACCGAGGAAGTCGGCAACATCACCTATGTCACGCTGCCGCTGAACAAGCGTGACTACGACCAGTATTACCGCGGCTTTTCCAACGCCACGCTGTGGCCGATCTTTCACTACCGCATCGACCTGGCCCGCTACAGCCGCGAGGAATACGACGGCTACCGGCGGGTCAACGCCATGCTGGCCGAGAAGCTCATGCCGCTGCTCAGGCCCGACGACATCATCTGGATCCACGACTACCACCTGATCCCCTTCGCCGAAGCCTGCCGCCAGCTGGGCGTGCGCAACCGCATCGGCTTCTTCCTGCACATCCCGTTTCCGGCGCCGGAAATCCTCACCGCCATCCCGCCGCACAACGACCTGCTCAAGACGCTCTGCTACTACGACCTGATCGGCTTCCAGACCGACACCGACCGCCTGGCCTTTCAGGACTACATCACCCGCGAGGTGCGTGGCGTCATCGAGCCGGACGGCAGCCTGACCGCCTATGGGCAGAACTTCCGCGCCGGCGTCTACCCCATCGGTGTGGTGCCGGACGAGATCCAGCAGCTCGCCGAAGGCTACAAGGGCCGCGCGCATCCCATGCGCCGCGCCACCGACACACGCCGCCAGACCATCATCAGCGTCGACCGGCTGGACTACTCCAAGGGCCTGGTGGAGCGTTTCCGCGCCTACGAGGAATTCCTCGACCGCTACCCGGCGCACCGCAACAACGTCGAGTTCCTGCAGATCGCGCCAACCTCGCGCTCCGACGTGCGCACCTACCAGCACATCCGCGAGCAGCTGGAGAGTCAGGCCGGGCACCTCAACGGGCGCATGTCCGACCTCGACTGGACGCCGCTGCACTACCTGAACAAGAGCTACGACCGCCGTGTGCTGATGGGCCTGTTCCGCGCCGCCGACGTCGGCTTCGTCACCCCGCTGCGCGACGGCATGAACCTGGTCGCCAAGGAATACGTCGCCGCCCAGGACCCGGAAGACCCCGGCGTGCTGGTGCTGTCGCGCTTCGCCGGCGCGGCCCGCGAACTGACCTCGGCGCTTATCGTCAACCCGTACGACTGCGTCGGCATGGCCGAAGCGCTCGACCGCGCGCTGAACATGTCGCTGGCCGAACGCAAGGATCGCTACGAGCACCTGATGCGCGCCATTCGCGCCGCCGACCTGGACGCCTGGCGCGACAACTTCATGCGTGATCTGCGCTCGTTCATCTCGCAACCCAGTGCCCAGCGGGCGAAGAAGGTCGAGCTGGTCGAACCCGAGTGAGCCGCGGCGGCTTGTCAAAAGCCTGCAGCGACTCGTAAGGTGCCGAGCCGACCCACAGGGACACATGAGATGAGCGAACTGGACCCGCTGTTCGAGAACAACGCCCGCTGGGCCGAAGCCATCAAGGAAGAAGACCCGGATTTCTTCCAGAAACTGGCCCGCCAGCAGACGCCGGAGTACCTGTGGATCGGCTGTTCCGATGCGCGGGTGCCGGCCAACGAGATCGTCGGCCTGCTGCCGGGCGACCTGTTCGTTCATCGCAATGTCGCCAACGTCGTGCTGCACACCGACCTCAACTGCCTGTCGGTCATCCAGTACGCGGTGGACGTGCTCAAGGTCAAACACATCCTGGTCACCGGCCACTACGGCTGCGGCGGCGTCCGCGCCTCCATGCGCGACGACCAGCTGGGCCTGATCGACGGCTGGCTGCGCAGCATCCGCGACCTCTACTACGAACACCGCGTGCACCTGTCCAAGCTGGCCAGTGAGGAAGAACAGGTCGACCGCCTGTGCGAGCTCAACGTCATCCAGCAGGTCGCCAACGTCAGTCACACCACCATCGTCCAGAACGCCTGGCACCGCGGGCAGCCGCTCGCCGTGCACGGCTGCATTTACGGCATCAAGGATGGCCTGTGGAAGAATCTCAACGTCACGGTGAGCGGGCTCGACCAGCTGCCCTCGCAATACCGTCTGCGCCCGCCGCGCCAAGTCTGATGAGTGCGCGTCAGGGCCCGGCCTTCGCCGGTCTGCTTATCGCCGTGCTCTGCTGGAGCGGCAACGCCCTGGTCGGCCGCGCCTTCCATGACAGCATCCCGCCGCTCAGCCTGTCGTTCTGGCGCTGGGTGCTGGCTACCAGTTTGCTGCTGCCTTTCGTCGCCAAGGGCATCTGGACGCACCGTGCCACCCTGCGTGCCGCCGGCTGGCGCCTGCCGGTGCTCGCCGCCATGGGCATCGCCAGCTACAACTCGCTGCTCTATACCGCCGCGCAAAGCACCGAGGCGATCAACCTCACCCTGGTGAACACCTGCCTGCCGCTGGCCACCTTTATCGGTGCGGGCTTCCTGCTCGGCGAATGGCCGCTGCGCCGCGCCTGGTTCGGCATGGCCGTGGCGGCGGGCGGGCTGCTCTACCTGATCAGTCGCGGCAGCTGGCAGACCTTTGCCAGCCTGTCGTTCCAGCGCGGCGACCTCATCATGCTGCTCGCAGTACTGGCCTGGGCGCTCTATACGCTGCTGCTGCGCCGCTGGGCCAGGCACCTGCTGGTGCCGCCGCTGGTGCTGCTGGGTGTGCTGATGCTGCTCGGTCTGCCGCTGATCCTGCCGTTCTACCTGCTGGAACTGGGCCGGGTAGGGGGCTTCGCCCTCACGCCGAGCAACCTTGCCGCCATCGGCTACACCGCCGTGTTCGCCTCGCTGGTGGCCTACGTCGGCTGGAACCATGGCGTGAAGATCGTCGGCGCGGGCAGGGCGGCCATGGTCATGTACCTGATGCCCGTATTCACCGCGCTGCTGGGCTGGGTGCTGCTGGGCGAGGCCCTGCGCACCTTCCACTGGATCGGCGGCGCCCTGATCTTCGCCGGCCTGCTGCTGGCCACGCGGCCGTCGTTCCGCTAGGGCCGTAGGATCCCGATCTGGGCGGCTTCACCTGCGCGGTTCGAGATAGGCGTCCCCGACCTAGGCGGCCCACCTGCGCGGTCCGGACTAGGCGCCCCCGACCGTTCGTAACTAACCGTTTGAAAAGGATAAAAAATCTGCGGAGTCAGGGTTGACAGCCCAAACCGACCAGAGAATAATGCGCGCCACTTGGCTACATAGCTCAGTTGGTTAGAGCGCAGCATTCATAATGCTGATGTCCCAGGTTCAAGTCCCGGTGTAGCCACCAGACAAAACAAGGGGTTAGCGAAAGCTAGCCCCTTTTTTGTTTGTGCCGGTGACTACGGAGTGACTACGGCTCGACTACTCCCAGTACGGCCGGATATTCTCGCCTGCATTCGACCCGGATGCACGGAATGCCACATCCCCCGCTTCAATGCACTGACGCATCACGCGAGAAAATCGCAATGCTCTACGGTAAGTGCGCTCTCAATTTTCAGTACTACGAACTTGCACTCAAGAAGCTTTTGCCCCGTCTCGATCGGACAGTAGTGCTTTTGGGTGAGGAAGCAGAGCAGATTGCTGCCAAAGGCACTCTGGGCTTGCTGATCACTGCTTTTCGGGAGGTTGCTTTCTCCTTTGAAGGCCAACGCCAACGCGAAACAAGAGAGCCAGGGCCTGAAAAAGAGCCTCGACTGAGCATTAGGCACAGATTTACCCAAGTCTTCGAAACTGAGGAACATTACGCTGCTCAGGTGGCATCACTTGAAGACTTGGTGAGGAAGCGGAACTACCTTGTTCATCACTTCCTAGAAGATTTCGACGTCTACGAAGAAAAAGGATGCCTTAAGGCCGAGCAGTTTCTTGAAAACCTACTGTTGCAAACCATTGAGTGGCTAAATGAGCTAAAGGCCTTCAATACGATTGTAAATCAAGCAAGTAGGGAGTTAGCCAGGCGGATGGCTGACCCAAACGTTTCGTGCAGATTGTTTTCGGTACCACCGAGCAACCGCGACGAATGGGACGTGCTAGATGAAGTGAAAGCGCTCAGGGATGCCGAAAAGCTCAGAGCGCCAGACGGATTCACTGATCTAGCTAACGCAACCGCATACCTTTCATCCCTAGGAATAGCAAAGGACGCTTTTCGGCAAATCGGACTTAGCAGCTGGCAGCAGCTTGTTGCCGAGTCAGGTTGCTTTGAGATCATCAAGAGAAAAGATGAAACCTCGGGAAAGTGGGTTCGCTGGTACCGATCAAAGCAGCTCAGGGCTGAGTAGCTTTCTCCGTTACACCCAGCTGGGAGAGTGGCGAAAGCCTCAGAGCAGACTCCAGGTGATCCGGCGACAGGTGCGCATAGCGCATGGTCATCGTGATCGACGAGTGCCCCAGGATCCGTTGCAGGCCAAGAATGTCGCCACCAGCCATCATGTAATGACTGGCGAACGTGTGCCGCAGGATGTGGGTCATCTGGCCCGGTGTATCGAAGCCGCAACGCTTGTAGGCACACCGAAAGGCCGACCGGCAGGGCATGAACAGCCGACCGTTTCCAGGCATACCCACCTTCAACGCCAGATCCTCAACGTCCTTCGGAATCGGTACGGATCTCGACTGGCGATTCTTGGTGCGATGGTAATGAGCCTTGCCACCGTAGATCGCGGCGCGGGTCAGCGACTCGGCTTCATCCCAGCGGGCACCGGTGGCCAAGCAGAGCAGGGCGACGGGGTAGGTGTGATTGTTGGTGGAGCGCTTGCATTCTTCGAGCAACTGGCGGATCTGCGGCAGCGTGAGAAACGTCAGTTCTACCTGATCGGTCTTGATCTGCCGGACATTGGCGAGCGGGTTCTTTCCTACCCAGGCACCGAGCCGGATCAGTTCCGAGAATACGGCGGACAGATAGCGTTGTTCGTGGTTGACCGTGTGCGGAGACGCCTCTTTCAACCGTTGCTGCCGATACCGCGCCCAGGCTAGTGCGTCGAAGGAGGAAGCGAGCGGATCGCCAAGTCGTTTCGCGATCGCCAGCGTTCTCGACAGACGTGTCTTCTCGTCCTTGAGCGTGCAACCGTGCAGCTGATGCCAAAGGTTCACCAGATCCGACAGCCGATCATCCAGCGGTCGCCCGGTTAGCGTCAGGCTCTTGAAGAAGTCCGTTTCGTATCGCTGGGCAGCGGCCTTGGTCAGAAAGCCTTTCTTGCGAATACGGCGTCCGCTTCGCCCGTTTTCGTAGAAGTCAGCCGTCCAGGTCTTACCGTCCTTGCGTGCCGTCATACAGCGCGACCCCACCGCACATGCCGCTCTTGCAACAGGTTCTTGATGTGCTTGTACAGGTCCCGCTCCGTCATATCCTTCGAGGCGTAGTGGTCACGAATGACCGGCCAGCATTCCCATTCCTTCAGTCGATCAAATGCGGTTTTAGCGCCCACTCGCTCCCGTGCCAGCAGGCTTACGAAGTTTCCCAGGAACAGCTCCACGTTCTTGCCCGAGAAACCGCGTGACGTCTTGTAGTACCGCTTGTACTCAGTCTCATCGACCAAAGAATCGACCGGTACATCGACACGAATGTCGTCGCGGATCAGCGTCCAGATGGGCTCGAAATAGCCGGGGCGGGCGAGCAGCTTGAATTGACCCAGCCCGTAGCGCCACAGGCCGTCCAGATGGGCCGAGAATGCGGCATAGGAGTCCGTCTCGAGGGCTTGGCCGGTCCTTGCGTCAATCGAGCCGCTGGCGAACTGCTGGATGACCGAATGGTGATAGCGCAGCTCGATGCGCCATACATCTTGAGTCGGGTCGTAGTTCTCGGGATCGGTCGAATCGAACGAATCCCGGCGACGCCAGATGCTTTCCCAGAAGTCGAGCTTATCGGTCGCGCGGGCCTGTTCAGTCTTGTTGTAGATACACAGCTGGACGCCACCAGCGGAACCGAACATCGACGTTTCACCACGACCGTAGACGCTGGACTTGGTGGCCCATTCGATCTGGTTGATACCCGTGATATCCCGGTGCGTTCTGGCGCGACAGTGCAGACGGGCTACCAGATCCACCGGTGGCTGCCAGCCCTGGAGATCCAACGCCAGATGGACAGCGCACTGGTTGCGTTCGCGGTGTGTCATCACGGCTGCGGCGTAGTAGTCCATCCGCTCTTGCAGACGTTCCGGTGACAGCGCGTCGATGGCGTGCGGCGACACTTCGATTTTCAGGTGTGGTCCGATCTGTTCCAGCTTGGCGTTGAAGTTCTTGATGAGCAGGATGAAACCGAGGTCGGCATTCTGGAGCTTGTACTGGTAGCCCGAATCCCGGCCAACCCGACCGGCGTGCCAGAACTCGCCCGCGAACTGGACCATTGCGCCCGGTTTATCAAACAGCGCCATGATCTCGGGACGGATCAGCCCGCGGTACAGCTGGCGGACCGTATCGACGCCGCAACGCAGCAAGCGGACCTTGGATAGATCGACTATCCGAGCGGTACCCGGGTCGACGAATAGTCTGCTTTGCGAGTCTTCCAACCCGGTCATGAGGTCGATCCGTTTGAAGTCCTTATTGGCCATTCCGTTTTCCCCTTTACTGTGGATTACTCTGGTTGCTTAGTAGTGGTTATCTGACGTGTTACAGGGACGTCAGCGGGGCGCCGCCGCGCCGACGCCGGCGCCCGATGCGCTACGCTGGCGAGCGCCGGCGTCTGGCTCGCGGCGCGTAGAACTGAGCGACGCCACTGGATCAATCACGCTGGTAACCGCACCTCGCCCCGTCCAGGGCGTGATGCGTTCGCCGTCTATGTCGCAGTACATATCCATCTGCCCGGCGAAGAAGCGGCACTCCCCGAGCGGTACAACGCGGGTCAGGCCGCTGTTCGAGACGAGGACGACGCGGGCGGTCTTGCTCACTGGCTTGGCGTTTCCGGTGTTCTGCCAGTAGATCCCGTCTGGCTCCGGCTCTTGGGGCGCAGGTGGTCGCCATGAGCCCACCGGGGCCATGACGTAGCCGCCCACGCGCCATGTCATCGACATGACCGGCCCTTCGGGTTTGCTGTACACGGCGGTAGCGGCGCGGGAGGTGCGCGACGGTGCGGGCTGGGGTTCAGGCGTTGCCACTGGCGCCGGCTCGGGTGGTTTGGGTACTACCGGCGTGCTGAAGAACGAACGCACGCCCATCACGCCGAAGACACCGCACACGGTGACGATGCCGATCAGCCCCCACAGGCCCCAGGAGCGCAACAGCGAGGCGCGGCCATCGGCTTTCGATTCATCGCCTACATCACCCGTGGCCGATTGCGTGGCCGACTTGTAGTAGCACCACACGGTCGGCTTGAAGGTGCCGGCGGTCTGCCGCAATAGAGCGGTTTTCGGTGGCCGCTGGCCCTTGGCGGCTCCACGGTAGATATCGACCCGGTAGTACTTCTTGGACTTCTTGACGATGCGGTAGGTGGTTTCGACAAGCAGGGTTACCCAGGTGGCGATCTGCTCCAGATCCTGGGTGACCAGCACCACGCGCATGGACTGGCCCTTTTCATCGACCCGGTGACGGTGTTCGGCGAGTAAGGCTTTGTCTTCGAGTGCTGCCGCGTTGGTCTTCTGCCCCTTCGGCCAGCGGCGCCAGAGTTCGTCGAGAACCAGCACGCAGCCGTTGGGGGCCAGCTCGGAAAGATCGCGGCGCTCGAACCAGTCCGCCGGTAGCTGGGCGATGGTGCCTCCGAATTCGGCCAGCAAGGCATCGACCTCGAGCGGGATATTGGTCACCACATGCCGGCCCTGTTTCAGGCTGGGGATGATGACGTGCTCAACGACCCCGTAGGTTTTGCCATGGCCGGGCATGCCGGTGTATGCGTCGATGGCCATAGGTCACCCGATGATCGGCAGGCGGCGGATGACGAAGCGGATCAGGTACGCCAGCAGTACCGTGGTGACGCCGAAGTCGAGCCGGAACATATGCGCGAAGAACAGTACCTCGTGCGGAATCGACTGCATCGCGTTGCCGGCCTGGTAGAAGAAGTCCGGCACTGGAATGGCGTTGAAGAACGAGACGATGCCTTCGGACAGTTGGAAGAAGATCCACTGCGGCAGGGTTTCGATGAAGTCGATGACCGAGTCGAAGGCATCCTGCAGCCATTTGAATATCTGGGCGGGGAACGCCCATACCCAATCGATGAAACGACCTAGCTTCTCAAGCATGGCGGCACCTCACGAGGACAGGACGATACGAACGCCCAGCAGGCACCAGACGGCCAGCATGAGCGCGGAGAAGATTCCGGAGATCTCGCCCCAGAGGGCGCAGTGACCATCGAAGGTGATCGGCTTGCCGAACAGGGTCACCGTCCCAGACGGGCAGGCACCGGAGCCGGACGGAAAGGAAATGGCACCGACCGCGCTGCCTAGGGGCGAATTGCGGATGCCGTCGAAGACGCGGGACAGGGATTCGTCGAAGCCCGGCACTTTGTCGGCGCCGTCGAAGTAGCTCGGTGCGACGAACGAGCAGTCACCGCCGTCGCAGAAGCCGGGGCCAGAGCCCTCGCCTTCTTCGTCCTCGCCTTCGCCGTCACCGGTGCCCGTGCCACCATCGCCACCGCCCGAGCTGCCGCCGTCACCGTCGCCCGAACCATCGCCGGAGCCGTCGCCATCGCCCGACCCGCCATCGGAGCCGCCGTCAGAACCGCCACTGCCGCCACCCGAACCACCATCACCCGAGCCATCGTCGGGGTCAGTGGGATCGGTTGGGTCTGTTGGGTCGGTCGGGTCCGTGGGGTCGGGATCTGGTGGGTTGTTCGGGGAACAGAAGGTGCCGTTGTAGGTGTAGCCCTCGGGGCACTTGTCGCCATCCTCGGGCGGAGGTGTGTCGTCCGGGTCCTGGGTGTCGCCCTCGGACGGGTTGCCCGGGGTCCGCAAGGTGCTTTCGTTGCACTCGATGCCGTTGCCGGTATAGGCGTAAACGCCAAACACACCAGGCGGGTTGCCGCTGGTGTAGACGTAGACGTTGGAGGCGGCGGTGTAGGTGAAGGCGTACTGGCAGCCGTTACCGCAGACAGACCCCGGAGGGTCGATGGTCGGTTGGCCTACAGCGGCCTTCATCAGGTGTTCGTGGCTGACGGTCTGGCCATTGGTGGCTTCGCACCGATTTGGCTCTTCTGGCCCAGGCACACAGCCACCGGTCGTGGCGTCGTAAACCTGGCCGGTGGGGCACGAGTCACCAGTGCGCTTGATGACATAGTTGAATATGCCGTAGCCCGACGGCATGGACGTAACCAAACAGGTCGCCTGCGTAGCGCCCGGAGAGTAATTCAGCTTGTAATCAACGCTCGTGTCATTAGGTCGCGAAGATGACGGCGCGAACTTGTAATGATCACAGACAGCTTTGGGCGTAGGAAAAGTCTGCGTATATCCACTTCTAAACCACTGATAAACGTCGGCGTGAGCGCCTTGCGCAAACGAAAAGAGAAGCACGGCGCAGAGCAACAACAGGCGAACGGCTTTCATCCCTACCACCTCGAAAAGATCGCGTAAGCGCAGGCCGATCCGATGCAGAAGAAGGCGAACTCCCAGAGCGCTTGCATGGCTACCTCGCTAAGAGAAAGGCCGGCACTAGGCCGGCCCGGGTTGCTGGTGAGCGTTACGAACGCAGGAAGCCGAGGACGACGCGGGCACCCTTGATGCCGGCGTATACCGCTGCCAGCAGGGCTGCGACGGCGAGGACGCCGGTTGCGATGGTCGAGAAATCGACATCGGCGGTCAGGGTGCTGTAGTCCCAGCCGGCAGCGTGGGAGGCGGAAGCCGCGATGGCGAAGGGAACGGCCAGGGCCAGATCGCGGGAGATGCGTTTGATGTTGTGCATGGTGGTCACTCCAAATGGGTTTTCAGGCGTGCTTGAGGAAGTCGAGAACGGCCTTACAGCCGATGCCGATCAACAGCACAGTGGTTACGAGCGTGAATCCGATCCCGAACACCTGGGCCAGTACCGCGGGGTCCAGCTGGCTCGGGTCGAACTGTTCTGGAAGCTGGACCAAGACCCAGCCCCCGGAACACAGGGGCGCCCCGCCTGCATCGACCGAGACGGTGCCGTCGCAGGTGAGCGCGTAAGTCATTCGCCGGCCTGCTCGAGGTCGGCAGTTGCTTCGGAGGGTTCGCAGTCAGGGCAGACGGCGAAGTGGGGCGGCAGGCTGAGGTCCGGCAGCAGGTCGCTTTGCGGCGCGGGCAGCGCCATGAGCTTGCCCATGTCGTTTCCGCAGCAATCGCAGTACACCCGGTCATCGATCAGCATGGCCGCCCCTCCCGGTTAGTTGGCCTTGGCCGGTTCCGGCTGGGTGCCGGCTGGCTTGGCGGTTGGGGTCGGTTGCTGGGCGGGCTTGGCGGCCTGGGTGGCGGGCTTCACCGATTCCAGGTGCAGGCAGAGATTGTTGCCCTTCTGTTTGCCGGCTCGGGCAACCTCGAAGTGGATGCGGACGGTTTCCAGCGGCTCGAAGTTGGCGCCCGAGGCAAACACTTCGTCAGCCACTTCCAGGGGAACATCCATGCTGACGATGGACAGGCCGTTTTCGGTCTGGCCGTCCGGCTCATCGCCATAGAAGACTTTGACGATCTTTACTTCGCTGCCGTTTTGGCTGAAGGCGAGTTTCTGAGTGCCGAGAAATGCAACTTCCATAGTCGAACGTGCCATCTTGTGTTTCCTCTCTCTAGTTGCGCTTTATTGCGCGGCTTTGCTTTCTGCAGGCCGAGCGATCCCGAGCCGGTGAACTCGCAAGTTCGCCGAGGTGATCTGTTACTTGGCCTACTGGTTAAAACTTCGCGTTGTGCGTGTTCTCTAGTTGGTTAACACCAAGGGCTCTGCCCTTGTCATCCCGCTCTTGCCGCCGAGGGCTCGGGAGCGCGGGGCGGTGAAGCTGCCCCACACTCACGAGCGGAGGCTATTTCTGTTCGTGCAGGGTCAAGGGTGCGCTCCGCCCGTGCTTCCGTTCGCCGGATCGGTGAAGCGTGATCCGACGAGCCGGGAGCGCGGCCCTGGACCTGTTCGGCTTCGGTCGCGGTTTCGGCTAGAACGGGAATTGCTCGCTCGGCGCCGATGTTGAATTTTGGTAAGCAACGCTCCACCACTTCGCGGGGCGGTCGGGTGGCGTGTGCTTCTCGCAGATAAAGGCCGGTTCCACTGTCCACTCCGAGACCAGAGGCTTCCAGGCACCACCGACGCGGCCCATTTGCAGCGTGCGAATCGGCCGCGCAGAGGCGGGGCGGCATTGGGCGCAGCGTGTGGACGGGGAGGGAGCGGAGTTCGCCACTTCGCGTCCGGACCAGCAGACAGAGCAGTCGCAGTCCGGTGCATGGGGAAGCCGGTTGTAGGCGCTCATGGTCGATGGCCTCATTCATCGGCGTAATCCCCCTGGCAGAAAACCGTCTTGCCCCGCTCGATGTCGCGGCGGATGCGGTGCAGGTTGATGACGCGGCGGCGGCCAATCTTCACGGTCGGGAGGGTGTAGGTTTCCACCCAGCCGCGCACCACGTCTTCGGTGATCTGCTCGACGCCCATCATTTCAGCCAGCACGAGCTGAGTGCAGAACGGCGCTTCCCGGAAGCTTACAATTCGTTCGGCTTGTCCTTCGATGGTTAACCCCACTACACCAGACTGTTCCATAGCTTTTGCCCTATACTCGTCCAAGCATTCGACCCAGATACTTGAGTCAACATATTTGAACAAAGCATATGAATTGCTGTTCTGAAATTCAAACTATTTGAACAAGATACTTAGAAGAAATGGGCACGATAAACGAGCGCGTTAGAACAGTTGCCTCTATGGCCGGGATGGATCGCCTCGTGCGAGAGACGCCGATCGGCTCGAATCGGTGGAGAACCGTGCTCTATAACAAAGACGTTCGGATTAGCACCGACGAGATAGAGGCGTTGGGAGCGCTCTATCCGTCGTATCGCTGGTGGATGGTCAGCGGGGAAGTAGCGCCCGAGATTGGCCAGACCAGCCCAGAGTACGACGAAGCCAACCGAAACTTGACCGATCAAAACGCGGGATAGCGATCACACAGGAAGTAGCTAGGCGCTGGTACGCCCGAAGGAAGTAAATGGCCAAGTCAAACGAGAAGAACGACTCTAAACCCTTAGCAATCGACTTGTTTTGCGGTTGTGGAGGGGTCACAGCAGGGCTCATCGAGGCGGGTTTTAACGTTGTTTCTGCCATCGAAATAGATAAAAAAGCAGCGGAAACGTACCGGGCGAACTATCCAAACGTCTATTTATTAGAAGAAGACATTCGAAAGGTAGATGTCTCTGCACTTGCTGAACGCCTGAGGATTGCCCCGGGTGAGCTGGATCTCTTAGCAGGGTGCCCTCCCTGTCAAGGGTTTAGCAGGATTCGGAAGCTTAATAAGACGCGGCCAGCAATCGACGAAAGAAACGCTCTAATCGAAGAGTTCGAAAGATTTGTGCTGGGATTAAAACCCAAGCGAGTTATGCTCGAAAACGTGCCCGGGCTAGTTACGCACTATCGCTTTCAACGGTTCGTAACTAGGTTGAAGCGAGACGGATACTTCGTCACTTACCAAGTGGTCGATGTTTCTGACTATGGCGTCCCCCAGAGGCGGAAACGACTGATCCTTACTGCTTCTGTGGATGGTGTAGCCGCCTTGCCCGCAGTAATCGGACGAAAAGTCACAGTCAGAGAAGCGATTTCCCACCTACAACCCCCAGGCAAGTCGGGTGACCAACTCCACGATCTGCCCGAGAAGCGATCGGAGAAAGTTAAGGAAATAATAAAGAATATTCCTAAAAACGGTGGAAGCAGGGCGGATCTGCCAGAGCGGCTCGTGCTTGAGTGCCACAAACAGACCAATGGTTTTTCGGATGTGTATGGCCGTATGCGCTGGGATGATGTGGCCCCCACGATTACCAGTGGCTGCCATAACCCCTCAAAAGGGCGGTTCCTGCACCCCTTAGCTGATAGAACAATATCGCTGAGAGAGGCAGCAATTTTACAAGGCTTTCCCGAGGACTATAAGTTCATAGTATCCCACGGGAAGGAATCAATAGCCTTAATGATCGGTAATGCTCTTCCGCCCATATTTATCAAGGCTCATGCTGAGGCAATAGCCGCGACCCTGTAAAGCGAGATTAGAATGGAATCGCTCATAAGAAAGCTTGAAGGTATGAGTATAAACAATCATTTTGATTGTTATATTAAAGATGCGACTTTTCCCAACTTTAAAAATATCGTTCCATCTACTCGGATTAGCTTCGACTTTCCGATCACCTTCTTGGTCGGTGGGAACGGCTCAGGAAAGAGCTCTATCTTGCACGCGCTATGGGGAATGCCTTTTAGGTACAGCACGAGCCGATTTTGGTTCTCTACCGCAGTGGATCCGATTGAAGAAGGTGGCGAGTTTGGTATTAACCAATACTGGTATACACACTGGTGTAAGCAATTGGGTAGGGATCTCCAGACACGCAAAGTGAGAGGGCGGAGAAGAAGTGACTATTGGGAGCCCGCGAGAGCCCTAAAAAGCGAAGGAATGGATGACCTCCCGGTAATAATTTCTCCAGAAACAAAAGATTTTCGCTCGAAAGATCGCTGGAATCCCGTAAAAAGGGAGGTTATTTACCTTAACTTTAAGTGTGAGTTTAGCGCCTTCGATAAGTTTTTTTATTTCGCTACAGGCTTGACCAACGAAGAGCGGCAAGATTCGATAAAAAGATCAGCGGAAAAGTTAAAGCGTGTTATATCTTCTGGTAGGCAAACTTATAAGCCGGGCGGTAAAGAGGCGGTATTTGAAAATCGAAAACTCACCAGGGATGAGTTGGACGCGGTGAGCTACATACTGGGCAGGGAGTATGTTGAAGCTACCTATGTTATGCATAGGTTGTACGGAAACATGGAGGCGCCCAGTGTTATTTTCAAGAGAAAAGAGCTTGTTTACTCAGAAGCGTTTGCCGGGAGTGGGGAGCTTGCTGTAGTTAGAGCTGTAATAGAAATACTGAGGTGTAAGGATAAAACTTTGGTATTGCTAGATGAGCCAGAGACATCACTTCATCCCGGTGCGCAAAAGCGGCTGCTCAAATTCTTGCTTGATCAGACAATAAAGAAAAAGCTACAGGTTGTGGCCTCGACTCATTCGCCGACTCTTATCGAGAATATGCCGCCTAAAGCAATTAAGGCAATGGAGGAGTCGATAAGTGGCAGGATGCAGCCAGTAGAGGTTACACATCCGCAGGTAGCTTTTAATAGGCTTGGGCATATAGAGAGAGATAAGGTTGTTGTTGCGGTAGAAGATGATTTGTTATGCGCTTTAGTTGAAGTGGCAATGATTGATCTTGACCCGGGTGAGAGAGAGGCGATCAAGCTGTATGTTCCGCCAGCGGGTGCTTCTGACATTTTCAAAAGCTTGATTCCAAACTGCATGTACGAAGAGAGAGCTATTTTCTTTGTAGTGGACGGGGATCAAGAGCTTTCTGTGAGCTTGGATGAGCTGGATGACTTGGGGGCGCCCGCATTAAAACAGCTTTACGATGCTGTTAAACAAGATCTGGAATGTACACCGAGCTACATTGAAAATGATCCGTGCCGACAAAAAGAATATTTGTCTTGGATTAGGGATAGGGTCCATTTCTTAGACTCTATATGTCCCGAGCTGGTTCTTCTGCGGTGTTTGATTGGTGATGATGAGGCAAATGATATTGCTAAAACAAACCAACAGGCGAAAGATGCTCTAAAGAATTATTTTATTTCTTCGCATTTGTCTCATGATGCTGCTTCCCTTAGATTTTTGGCGAAATTGGAACTAGGGAAGGTAAAGAATGATAACCCCTCGATAATCCATCTTAGGGAAACGCTTAGGGATATCATGCGAAAGCAAATGTTGTTATGAGGGATGGGCATGCACTAGACCGTGACCACATTTGGCGTTTCATGTGGAATACACTGGTCTATCCGGCCCGTGATTGATCCATAAGCCCCGAAATAAGGAGGTTTCTGGCTTACTGAGGGGCTACGCAAGCGATTCATAATGCTCCGCTCACCCGTCTAGCGGCACCCACTAGACATCCAAAGGCGCCTGGCCAAAGCTAGCCGCCCTTTGTCGTTCCACCTATTTGCTGTTCCGTTTACCGAGGTAAACCATGCGTGAGCGTTTCGATGAGATTCGTGCCGAGCGGGATGTTCATTCCGTGGAGCCGGTTGTTTACAACCGTGATCCCCATGCCGGGCTGTGGAAGCAGATCGCATTGGGGATCGTGGTGGGTTATCTGGCGTTGGGTCTGATCAGCGCCGTGGGTTGGGCGGTGTTTGCGCGGTTCGCCTTGGGCGGGCTGCAGATAGCGGTGCCTTGAGGTCGAGCGTTTGCCCGGCGCACAGGCCGCAACGGTAGGGATTCCGGTGCATGGCAGGCCGTTGACCATGCCGTGCGGGCGGCGCAGAATCGCGCCATTTGGCGGGGCGACCCCGCCTGCAGGTTTTCTTTTGTGTAGTAAGGGCGTGCGATGAATACCTTTCTGACGGCGGTCTCGGTGGTCGTTTGTGTGTTGGCGATCAGTGCGGGTGTGATGCTCGATGTGCGGCACAAGCCGAGCGACGAGGCGAAGCGGATGTATACCGCCGAGCGGGTGAACGAGATTCTGCGGCGTAATACGAAGCACAGCTGAGCCGGCAGGCGAGGCTGAAGCGTGAAAACAGGCGGCCCAAGGGTCGCCTTTTTCATGCCCGGAAAAAAGCCGGGCGCGGGGCCCGGCGAAGTCCAACGAGGAGAGGTGCTGCGGCGTGGTGCTTACCAGAGTGGCAGGCTGTAGCTGACGATAAAGCGGTTCTCGTCCAGGTCGCTGCCGAAGTTGCTGCGGGTGGTGGCGTTGCGCAGGCGCAGGCCGAGGTTCTTCAGCGGGCCGCTTTGGAACACGTAGGCGAGGTCGGTATTGCGTTCCCAGGTCTTGCCTTCGCTGGCGCCGGGGCCGCGGTCGACGTTGTCGCCGGAGAGGTAGCGGGTCATCAGGCTCAGGCCGGGGATGCCCATGGCGGCGAAGTCGTAGTCGTAGCGGACCTGCCAGGAGCGTTCGTCCTCGTTGCCGAAGTCGTTGATCTGCACCAGGTTGACCAGCGAGTTGTCGCTGCCGGCGATGTAGGCGAAGCCGGTGTCGCCGTTGAGCTGCTGGTAGCCGGCGCCGAAGGCGTGGCCGCCGAGCTTGTAGGTGAACATGGCGCCGAAGGCATCGGCGTCGACGTTGCTGCCGCCGTCGTCGGTCTGGTGTACGTAGCGCAGGTCGGTCTTGAAGCTCTGCTTGTCGCCGAGCGGCAGCACGTGGACCAGGCCGAAGTTGTGCTCTTTGTAGATGCCGTCCAGCCCGCCGTAGAAGTAGCTGGTGCTGAGCTCGGGCGACCAGGCGTAGCGTGCGCCGGCGAAGAGGAATTCGTCGCTGCTGGTCTGGCTGCCGAACTGGATGTTGCGGCGGCCGCCGTTGAAGGCGGTCATTTCCTCGTTATCCGAGGAGTTGCGCTGGTTGACGCGGTCGAGCTTGCCGAGGTCCAGGGTCAGGCCGTCGATCTCCTTGCTCTGCAGCCAGGCGCCGCGATAGGTCTGCGGCAGCAGGCGGCTGTCGTTGCGCATCACCACCGGCAGGATGGGTTGCAGGGTGCCGACGTGCAGGGTGGTGGCGGACAGTTTGGCCTTGGCCGTCACGCCGGCGGAGCCGTAGTCGTCCTGGGCTCGGTTGGGGGCGTCGCGGTCGCTCTGCAGGATGCCGGTGCCGACGCGGTCGGGGCTGGAGTCGAGCTTCACGCCGAGCAGGCCGATGGCGTCCACGCCGAAGCCGATCGGGCCTTCGGTGTAGCCGGATTCCATTTTCAGCATGAAGCCCTGGGCCCATTCCTCGGCCTTGGACTGGCCGGTGCCGGAACGGAAATCACGGTTCATGTAGAAGTTGCGCAGGTCGATGCTGGCCTTGCTGTCTTCGACGAAGGCGGCGCTGGCGGGGTGGGTGGCGATCACTACGGCGCCGCCGCAGAGAATGTGGCAGAGGGATTTGTGGTGCAGTCGCATGGTATTTCCTCTTGTTGTTGTTTTGGGCCGCTCTCGGGCGGCTACAGGGCATAGAGCGAAAGGCGTGCCAGTGGCGGAAGTAGCCGGGCTGTTCGGCTGGATGGCGCGTGCCAGAGCGCTTGCGCGTCGCATTGCCTTGGCGCGGGAGTGGCATGGGAAGCGTCCGGCTGGCTGGACATGTATGGCGCGCGGCCGGCTTTGGCGAGGCGGTGTCCAGCGCGGCGGACGGTTGGAGGAGGGCGCCGGCCGGAGAACCGGCGCCGGTTCAGATGCTAGCGGGTGCCCTTGCGACTCTGCACGCAGACGAAGCTCGTGGCGGCATTGACGTCGCCCTTGCCGACGTACTTCGGCCAGCCGGGGTATTCGCACAGCGGGCGGGTGCGGCCGGGCACGCCGACGCTGTCGGCAACGACCTGCCGCCGCGGCGCCCGGCCCTGTTCGACCCAGTCTTCCAGTGCGCTCAGCGAATCCCAGGCGGCGTTGAACACGGTGCTGGCGGCGTGGCCGTAGCCGGGGATCTCGTAGTAGCGCAGGAAGCGCTGCGTCTTTCCGGGGCCCATGTCGCGGCGCACACGCTCGTAGTACTCGGCGGTGGCGCGGGTGCTCACCAGTTGGTCGGAGGTACCGTGGGCCATGAGGATCTTGCCGCCGTTGCGGGCGAATGCGGACAGGTCGGTCCGGTTGACGTCCTGGCGCAGCGACAGCTCGCTGATGCGCGCCTGCCACGGGCCGGGGTTCTGCGGGTCGAGGGTCAGCGAGTTGAAGGTGGGATTGCGCGTCACGAAGAAGCGCACCCATTCATCCCAGAAGCCGGAATGGTAGGGCGCGCCCTCGGCGAAACCGGTGCCGTGCGCGGGCATCGGGTAGCTCGGCTGCAGGGTATTGAGGCCGAGGCGGTTGACCACCAGCTGCACGCCTTCACCCGGCCGGCCGAGGTCGGTGCCCCAGGTGTTGAAGCCAGGGTAGTGGGTCTCGCCGCTGGCCAGCGGGAAGTTGAAGCGGATCGGGCTGTTGAACACCCGCAGCGCCTGGATCTGCGCATCCGACAGGCAACGCTGCGAGGTGTCGGCACCGCCCGGGCAACGCAGCGGTTTGCCGTTGAGCTTGGCGCGGGCCGGGTCGAACTTGGCATTGCACGCGGCCTGATGGCTGATCACGCCGTCGCGCACGCCGTCCAGCCCGTCACAGGCCTGCATCGCGGCTTCCAGCAGTGCGGCGCGTTTTTCCAGGCTGGGAAAGGCGCCGGGCTGGGCGAGGGCGCGGGTGATGCGGCCGAACTGCAGGTCCAGCGCCAGGGCGTTGTAGGCGGGGTAGAGGACGATGGCGCCGTTGAAGTCAGTCGGTCATTGCTGCACCACGGCCAGCGCCTCGCGGCCACCGGTGGAGCCACCGGCGAAATAGCTGCGCTCGGGCGTGGCGCCGTAGCGTTGTTCGATCAGGTAGACGGCGGCATCGCGGGTTTTCTTCAGCGCATCGTGGGCGTAGTTGGCCAGGGCTTCGTCGTTCAAGGCAAAGGAGCCGGGGCTCGCCGGGTCGGCGACGTGCCCGGAGTCGCTGCCGAACACCGCGTAGCCACGGCCGAGCGGCGTGGGTTGATCCAGCGGGCCGGCAGGGACGTTGCCGGCGACGTTCGGCACCGTGCCGTTGTAACCGCCGCCGCCGAACATCATCGCCTTGCGGTTCCATTGTTCGGGCAGCACCAGGCGCATGCGGATTGCCGGTGCGGCGGGATCGACCGGGCGAATCTCGGCGCTGACATCGCAATAGGCGCCGAACGTCTGCGGGGCGCTGCCGCCGGCGGCCACCGGGGTCGCCGCCGTGACGTGGGCGCCGCTGGTAGGCAGGCCGATGGCCTGGGCCGGAATCTCGCGGCCGAGCAGCTCGGTGCAGGTCGCCGCCTGGGCGGACTGACTGGCCAGCAGCGCCAGGGCGAGGGAGGCCAGAGGCAGGGAACAGCGCGCAAGCGAATTGCAGGATGGATGCATCATTGAGGCTTTCCTTCTTCTTGTTTTCGGGCCGTGCGCCGGGTAGGCGCATAAGCGCTCAAGCCAATGACATGCCAGCGGACGGAAGGAAGGAAGAGCAGGCGATGGCCGGTCGCCGCGCTTGCGGCGAAGGCTCTGGCGCAGGGATCGGGTCGATAACGGGGAAGGTTGCGCGGGGTGCCTGGGGCTCAGGCGGGCGAGGCAGGATGTCCGGCGCGCTGGACGACTGTCCGCCGCGCCGGACACTCAGGTGGCTAGTTGTAGCGGCTGTTCAGCCCGCCGACGCTGTAGCGCCCGGCGCCGAGCAGCAGGATGGCCAGCGAGCCGAACAGGAACAGGCCCTGCAGTTCGATGGCCCAGCCGCCCATCGGCCCGATGTCGAATAGCTCGGCCCGGTGCGCCAGGGCGAGGGCGACGACCATATTGCCCAGCATCAGCAGGGCGCCGAGGCGGGTGTACAGGCCGACGATCACCAGCAGCGGGCCGACCACTTCGCCCAGGAACACGCCATAGGCGAGAAAGGCCGGCAGCCCCATGCCGGCCAGCATGCCGCCGATACCGTCGACGCCATGCAGCAGTTTGTGGATGCCATGCAGCAGCATCAGTACGCCGACCGAGAGCCTGAGAACGAGTTTGCCTGCATCGTCTGTCATCTTCGCGCATCCCAGTTGCGGCGCCGGGAGTCGGCGGCCCTGACTCCAATGTAGATCAGCCGCTGTGACATTGCCGCGTCGCGGTTGGCGCCAACCCGCGCGTTAGGCCGCTCAGCGCTGGCTCAGGCCATGCTGCTGCAGCTTGCTGTAGAGGCTGGCGCGGGAGATGCCGAGCTCCATGGCGGCGCGCCGACGGTTGCCCTTGCAGGCGGTCAGTGCACTCTGCAGGGCGCGCCGCTCGGCCTGGGCGAGGGTCTGCGCCAGCGGTTGCAGCGGCAGTTCTTCGCTCGGCGCCGCCTCGGTCGGCAGGGCAGCGCTTGGCGCGCTTGACGCATAGGCCGGCGCGTCGGCCGAGCGCGCCTGTTCGCCCAGCAGCGGCAGCAGGTGCGCAGCCTGCAGCTGCGGGCCATCGGCGGACAGCTGCGCGCGCTCCAGCAGGTTGCCCAGCTCGCGCACGTTGCCGCGCCAGGGTTGCGCGCAGAGCAGCGCCAGCGCTTCGGGGCTCAGCTCCATGGGCGGTTGGCCGGAGCGGTTGGCGATGTCGTCCAGCAGGTGCTCGACCACGGCGGGGATGTCGCTGGCGCGCTCGCGCAACGGCGGCACGCGCAGGGCCAGGACGTTGAGGCGGTAGTAGAGGTCGTCGCGGAACTGGCCGGCGGCGACCTTGGCTTCCAGGTCGATATGGGTCGCGGCGATCACCCGCACGTTGAGCGCCTTGACCTGGTTGGAGCCCAGCGGCTCGACCTCCTGCTCCTGCAGCACGCGCAGCAGCTTGGCCTGCAGCGGCAGCGGCAGGTCGCCGATCTCGTCGAGGAACAGCGTGCCGCCGTTGGCCACCTCGAACTTGCCGATGCGCGCCTTGCGGTCGGCACCGGTAAAGGCGCCGGGGGCGGTGCCGAACAGTTCGGCCTCCACCAGGCTTTCCGGAATCGCCGCAACGTTGACCGCGACGAAGGGCCCGCGCGCCCGCGGTGAGAGGTTATGGATGCCCTGGGCCAGCAGCTCCTTGCCGGTGCCGGTCTCGCCACGCAGCAGCACCGTGGCATCGAGCTGCGCGGCGCGCCGGGCCTGACGCTTGATTTCGCTGGCAGCCGGGCTGTTGCCGATGAAACCGGCGATGGTGTAACGCGCCCGGCGTGCCTTGGCCAGTTCGTTCTGGGTGGCGACCAGCTGGGTCTGCAGGCTGGTGTACTTGGACATCAGCGGCTTGAGGTGGCGGGCTCGGTCGAACAGCACGAAGCCCAGCGCGCCGACCAGGGTGCCGTCCTCGTCGCGCAGTGGAATGCGGGTGACCACGAAGTGCTCGTCGCCGAAGGCCATCAGGTCGAGCATGCTCGGCTGGCCGCTTTCCACCACCTCGCGCAGGCGGCTGGCCGGCAGCACTTCCTCGATCTCCTTGCCGAGCACGCTGGACGGATCGCGAATGCCGACCTTCTCGGCGTACTTGTCGTTGATCCAGACGATGCGCGCCTGACGGTTGACCGCGATGGTGCCCTCACACTGCGCGTTGAGGTGATCGAACAACAGAGGCATGGCCACGGCACGGAAACGTTCCGGGGATACGCCGACGATCAGGCCGTGGTTGTCGAGTGCGTCGCGGGCAATGCTCATGGGCAGTCAGGGTCCGTTCTGGAGCGGCCGATTATGGTTGGCCCCGGCTGCCACGGGCAAGGCAACCGGGACATGCTCAGGGCTGGGAATACACTTCGTTCGGCAGCCAGGTGGCCAGCGGTGCGAAATAGAACACCAGGGCCAGGCCGAGCAGCTGGATGAGGATATAGGGCAGCACGCCGAGGTAGACATCGCGGGTAGTGATGCCCGGTGGGCAGACGCCCTTGATGTAGAACAGCGCGAAGCCCACTGGCGGTGTGAGGAACGAGGTCTGCAGGCAGAGCGCGAAGAGAATCGCGAACCACAGCGGATCGACGCCCATGGAGAACAGCACCGGCGCCACCAGCGGCAGGATGATCAGGGTGATCTCCACCCAGTCGAGGAAGAACCCCAGCAGGAAGGTGATCGCCAGCACGGTGAGCAGCACGCCGGTCTGGCCGAACGGCAGGCCGGTGAGCGCCGCGCGGATCACATCGTCGCCACCCAGGCCGCGCAGCACGGCGGCGAATACCGTGGCGCCGATGAAGATGCCGAAGATGAACGCGGCGGTGCGGCTGGTCTGATACAGCGCATCCTTGAGCACCGGCAGGCTCAGCCGGCGGCTACCGGCGGCCATCAGCAACGCACCGAAGGCGCCCACCGCAGAAGCCTCGGTGGTGGTGGCGATGCCGAAGAAGATCGAGCCGAGCACGGCGAAGATCAGCGCCAGCGGCGGCACCACGGCCCAGAACACGTCGAGCAGGGCACGGCCGTCGAGCTTCGGCCGGTTGACCGGAGCCGGGGCGAAGTCTTTTTTCAGCCAGGCGGTGATGACGATGTACAGCACGTACATCAGCGCCAGCATCATTCCCGGAATCAGCGCGCCCATGAACAGCTTGCCCACCGAAGCCTCCGAGGTGCCGAGGCGGTCGGCCATCAGGACCAGCATGATGCTCGGCGGAATCAGAATGCCCAGCGTACCCACCGAGCAGGCAGTGCCCACCGCCAGGCTCTTGTTGTAGTTGGCCTGCAGCATCGGCCCGATGGAGAGCATGCCGAGCAGCGCCACCGAGGCGCCGACGATGCCGGTGGAGGCGGCGAGCAGGATGCCGACCACCACCACCGTCACCGCATAGCCGCCGCGCAGCGGGCCGAGCACGCGCACCAGGCTGTGCATCAGGCGTTCGGCGATGCCGGAGCGGTCGAGCATGATGCCCATGAAGATGAACAGCGGCAGGGCCACCATCAGCTCATTGGCGACGATGCCGTAGATGCGCGCGTCGAGCACGCCGATGGTGCCGTCCCAGGTGAACCAGAGATTGGCGTCGAAGTGTTCAACCAGCACATAGCCGAGCACGGCGAACAGCAGGCCGATGCCGGCCAGCGACCAGGCGACCGGGAAGCCGAGCAGCAGCAGGCCCATGAAGCTGGCGAACATGGCGATGACGAGGATTTCTTCCAGACCCATGATTGCGACTACTCCATCAGGGCTGCGAACGAGTGCGGTCGCGCTCGTCCGAGGGGGCCGTCAGGGCCCGCGGGAAATTGAACAGCAGGGTGCTGCAGCGCAGCGCGCGGGACAGCAGCGCCAGCGCCACCAGCACGAGGCCGATGGGCAGCACGCTCTTGAAGATGAAGCGGTAGGGCAGCCCACTGGGCGCCTGGGAGCGTTCGTTGTAGAGGTAGGCCTTGTAGGCGTAGGGGATCAGTGCATCGATCATCAGCACGATCACCGGCAGCGCCAGCAGGGCGATGGCCAGCAGCTCGATCCAGGCCTGGCTGCGCAGGCTGAAGCGTTCGCGCAGCACGTCGACGCGCACATGGTCGTCGCGCACCACGGCGTAGGCGAGGGCGAGCATCAGGGCGGCGCCGAACAGGTGCCAGGACAGTTCTTCCAGCGCAATGGAACCGCGCGAGAGGGCGAAGCGGCTGAACACGTTGGCCAGCACGACCAGCAGAACCGCCAGCCAGAGCCAGGCGCTGGCCTGGCCGATGGCGACCAGCAGGCGGTCCAGCGGCCGCGAAATACGGTTGTACGGCAGCGCGTCGGGCGCTGGCGCATCGGGAGAGACGGGCTTGAAGGACACGGCGGACCTCGGAATCTCGGCACACAGGGATAGGAGGCGGGCACGTCGCCGTGCCCGCGGGCTGCAGCGCAGCCGTCAGTCGTACTTGTAGAAGTCGCGCGGCAGGTAGCCCATGCCGTGCCAGATCGAGTGGTGCTTCATGAACTCGCGCTGGCTGGTCAGTACGCGCTTGAACATCTCGTCCTTGGCGGCCATCTCGTCGAGCACCTCATCGGTGACCTTCTGCAGCTCGCGCAGTACCGGCTCGGGCAGCACCTGGGCCTTCACGCCCTGCTTCTGGTAGTCACGCAGCGCGGTCGGCTGAGCCCACTCGCTTTCGGCGAAGCCCTTGAGCGTGGCCGACTCGCAGCCCATCTCGATGAGCGCACGGCTCTCCGGCTTGAGCTTGTCCCAGACATCCTTGTTCACCAGCAGGTGCGAGGTGGTCAGCGTCTGGTGCCAGCCGGGCATGATGTAGTTCTTGATGATCTGGTCCAGGCCCAGCATCTTGTCCACCGCCGGCTGCGAGAACTCGGTGGCGTCGATGGTCTTGCGCTCCAGCGCCTGGTAGATCTCGCCGCCCGGCACCATGGTCACCGAGGCGCCGAGCTTTTCCAGCACCTTGCCGCCGATGCCGGCGAAGCGGATACGCAGGCCATCGAAGTCCTCCAGCTTCTCGATGGGCTTGGCGAACCAGCCGGCGCCTTCCGGGCCGATGATGCTGCACAGCATCGGATGGATGTTGCGCTGGGCGTAGATTTCCTCGAGCAGCTTCTTGCCGTCACCCTGGTAGTACCAGGCCAGGTGCGCCGGCGGCTCCATGTTGAACGGCGCGCCGGAGTACAGCGGCAGGGCCGGAATGGTGCCCTGGTCGTAGCCGATCCAGGTGTAGCCGGCCGGGTACTTGCCGCTGCTCACCGCATCCATGATCTCGAACGGCGGCACCAGTTCGCCCGGCTCGTAGTAGCGCAGCTGGATGTCGCCGCCCGAGACGGCCTTGAGCGATTCGGAAAGGTGCTTGACCGGCGTGGTCAGGCCGATCAGGTGGGATGGGAAGGCCAGCGGCACCTGCCAGCGGATCTTCTCCGCGGCACTGGCGACGCCACTGAGCAGGCTGGCGCCGAGCAGGGTGGTGGCACCGATGGCGCAGGCGATACGGGAAAGCTTGTTCTTGGTCGACATGCAGATTTTCCTTCTTGTTGTTGTTCTGTGCCCGAGGGCGGACGCGTAACCGCCCGTGGGTCGAGGGCGTTAACAGGCCAGAACAAGAACAGAGGCCGAGCCGATGCTGCCGATCCGGCGCCAGTCTTGTTCTTTGGTTTGTTCTGGCGTCGCGGGGTGGATTGCAGGTTCTGTGCCTATCGCCCGCGAACGAGGAAAGGCGCGCGCTGCAGCGCTATTGGAGTGATTGCAGGACGATGGCGGTGTCCGCTGCGGCAGACACTGCCCGGGTGGATATGCGGCAGTGTCCGAAATTCTGGAACATGTCCAATTCTGTGGACGGCGCGATAACGAGCTGGCGGACAAACGAATCCGGCGTGCGCAGGGCGCAACGCCGAATGAGAGGCAGGCGAGAAGGGCGTCGGATCAGCTGGCGGCTTGCTTGGCCAATGTGCTTTCCAGTGCGGTGCGGCAGCGCTCCTCGGCGGTGTCCAGCTCCAGCTGCATCTGCTGGATGTCGAGCAGCTGCTGCTCCAGCTGCTGACGCCGCTCGGCGATCATCTGCAGCATGATGTTCAGCTGCTTCTGGTTGCCGGCCTTGGGATCGTAGAGCTCGATCAGGGTCTTGCATTCGGCCAGCGAGAAGCCGATGCGCTTGCCGCGCAGGATCAGCTTCAGCGCGACGCGATCCTTGGGCGAATAGATGCGCTCCTGGCCGCGGCGGGTTGGCGTGAGCATGCCCTGTTCTTCATAGAAACGGATGGCGCGGGTGGTGATGTCCAGCTCGTTGGCCAGGTCGGAAATGCTGTAGGTCTGTTTAGCCATGATTCCTTCCGATCATCCTCTGTCACGCCCGGTGATCCGGGCGCGTATGTCTGCCCCGCGCCGTGTGATTCGCTCAGGGGCGTTCGACTGCCAAGGCTACTCCCTGACCACCACCGATGCACAGTGTCGCCAGGCCCTTATGCGCATCGCGGCGCTGCATTTCGTGCAGCAGAGTCACCAGGATGCGGCAGCCCGAGGCGCCGATCGGGTGACCGAGGGCGATGGCCCCGCCGTTGACGTTGACCTTATCGGCATCCCAGCCCAATTCCTTACCGACCGACAACGCCTGCACGGCGAAGGCTTCGTTGGCTTCGATCAGGTCCAGCTCGGCCAGCGTCCAGCCGGCCTTTTCCAGGCAGCGACGGGTGGCGGTGACCGGGCCGATGCCCATGATCGCCGGGTCGACGCCGGCGTTGGCGTAACCGGCTACCTTCGCCAGCACCGGCAGGCCCAGGGCCTCGGCCTTGCTGGCGCTCATCAGCACCACCGCGGCCGCGCCGTCGTTGAGGGTCGAGGCGTTGCCGGCGGTGACGCAGCCGTCCTTCTTGAAGGCTGCACGCAGGCCGCCGAGGGATTCGGCCGTGGTGCCGGCGCGCGGCTGCTCGTCACGGGCGAAGGCGACCGGGTCGCCCTTGCGCTGGGGAGTCATGACCGGGGTGATCTCGGCATCGAAGCGGCCGCTTTCGATGGCCGCCGCGGCACGCTGCTGCGACTGTGCGGCGAAGGCGTCCTGCTGGGCGCGGTCGATGCCGTACTTGTCGGCCAGGTTCTCCGCGGTGATGCCCATGTGGTAGTCGTTGAAGGCGTCCCACAGGCCGTCGGTGATCATGGTATCGACGATCTGCGCGTGGCCCATGCGCAGGCCGGTGCGTGCGCCGGGCAGAACGTAGGGCGCCAGGCTCATGTTCTCCATGCCGCCGGCGATGACCACTTCGGCATCGCCGCAGCGGATCGCCTGCACGGCCAGATGCACGGCCTTGAGGCCCGACCCGCAGACCTTGTTCAGCGTCATGGACGGTACGGCGTGGGGCAGGCCGGCCTTGATCGAGGCCTGGCGCGCGGTGTTCTGCCCGGCGCCGGCGGTGAGCACATGGCCGAGGATGACTTCATCGACCTGGGCCGGGTCGATGCCGGTCTTTTCCAGCAGGGCGCGGATCACGGTGGCGCCCAGTTCGACTGCCGGCACATTGGCCAGCGAGCCCTGGAAACTGCCGATGGCGGTGCGGGTTGCAGCTACGATGACGACGTCTTGCATGACGGACTCCGAATAAAAAAGCGCTACGCCGGGGCGTAACGCGAGGACCAGGCACACGGCCTGGCTCCGGGAAAGGGTGCCCTCGAACGACAGGGGGCAAGCCGTTGGTCAGCGCGCTGGCAGACCGGTCGATGCCGCAGTATACGGGCGCCTGGGTGACTGGCCAGTGCTGGCGCGCCGCCGGCTCGGGGCGTTCGGGGCAGGCGGGAAGACGCAGCGGACAAGGGGTGCTCCGGCGTGCTTCCCGCACCCAGGCTTCAGCGCTGGATCGGGCAGCCGGTGGCCTCTTGCAGCTCCTCGAAGCTGACGCCTTCGGCCAGCTCCACCAGCTTCAGGCCTTGCTCGGTGACGTCCAGCACGCCGAGGTCGGTGATGATCCGGTCGACCACGCCGAGGCCGGTGAGCGGCAGGTCGCAGGCCGGCAGGATCTTGTGCGCGCCGCCCTTGGCGGTGTGCTCCATCAGCACCACGACGCGCTTGACGCCGGCCACCAGGTCCATCGCGCCGCCCATGCCCTTGACCATCTTGCCGGGGATCATCCAGTTGGCCAGGTCGCCCTTTTCCGACACCTGCATGGCGCCGAGGATGGCCAGGTTGATGTGACCGCCGCGGATCATGGCGAAGCTCTGCGCGTTGTCGAAGAAGCTCGAGCCGGGCAGGGCGGTGACGGTCTGCTTGCCGGCGTTGATCAGGTCCGGGTCGATCTCTTCCTCGCTGGGGAAGGGGCCGATGCCGAGCAGGCCGTTTTCGCTCTGCAGCCAGACGTCCATGCCTTCGGGAATGTAGTTGGCGACCAGGGTAGGCAGGCCGATACCGAGGTTGACGTAGAAGCCGTCCTGCAGCTCCTGGGCGGCGCGTTGCGCCATCTGTTCACGTGTCCAGGCCATGGTCTCAGCTCCTCACCGTGCGTTTTTCGATGCGTTTTTCCGGGTTCGGGTTGTGCACGATGCGATGCACGTAGATACCCGGCAGGTGGATCTGGTCCGGGTCCAGTTCGCCGGTCTCGACGATCTCCTCCACCTCGACGACGCAGACCTCGCCGGCCATCGCTGCCAGCGGGTTGAAGTTGCGCGCGGTCTTGCGAAACAGCAGGTTGCCGGCCTTGTCGGCCTTCCATGCCTTGACCAGGGCCAGGTCCGCGGTCAGCGATTCTTCCATCACGTACCACTCGCCGTTGAACTGGCGGGTTTCCTTGCCTTCGGCCACCAGCGTGCCGTAGCCGGTCCTGGTGTAGAACGCCGGGATGCCCGCGCCGCCGGCACGCAGCTTCTCCGCCAGGGTGCCCTGCGGGGTGAACTCCAGGGCCAGCTCGCCGGCCAGGTACTGGCGTTCGAACTCCTTGTTCTCACCCACGTAGGAGGAAATCATCTTGCTGATCTGTCGCGTCTCCAGCAGCAGGCCGAGGCCGAAACCGTCGACACCGGCGTTGTTGCTGATGGCAGTCAGGTCCTTCTTGCCGCTGTCGCGCAGCGCGCCGATCAGCTGCTCGGGGATGCCGCACAGGCCGAAGCCGCCGACGGCGATGGTCATGCCGTCCTGAACCAACCCTTCCAGGGCGTGGGCGGCGTTGGGGTAAATCTTGTTCATGAATTACCTCTACTTGTTGTTCTGTCCGTGCCGGGCGCTACCTGAATGGGCGCCCGACGAATAGGGTTTAGCAAGAACGGTGCCGCTAACCGGCCAGTCTGGCGCGGGCGACCCGCGAACCGTTGGCGCGCCCCAGCAGCTGGCTGATGCGCTGGCCGGCGGCGATCAGTGCGTCGAGGTCGATGCCGGTGGCTATGTCCAGCCCGTTGAACATGTACAGCACGTCTTCGCTGGCGACATTGCCGCTGGCGCCTTTGGCGTAAGGGCAACCGCCGAGGCCGGCGACCGAGCTGTCGAACACGGCGATGCCTTCCAAGAGGCTCGCATAGATATTCGCCAGCGCCTGGCCGTAGGTGTCGTGGAAATGCCCGGCCAACCGTTCGCGCGGCACTTCGCGGGCTACGGTATCGAACAACGTGCGGGTCTTGCCCGGTGTGCCGGTGCCGATGGTGTCGCCCAGGGAAACCTCGTAGCAGCCCATGGCATACAGCTCGCGGGCCACTTCGGCGACCTTGGCTGGCGATACCTCACCCTCGTAAGGGCAGCCGAGCACGCAGGAAACGTAGCCACGCACGCGAATGTCGTGTTCGCGGGCAGCCTCCATCAGAGGCGCGAAGCGTGCCAGGCTCTCGGCGATGGAGCAGTTGATGTTCTTCTGCGAGAAAGCTTCGGAGGCCGCACCGAACACCGCGACTTCCTTCACGCCGGCCTCGATGGCCGCCTCCAGGCCCTTCATGTTCGGCGTCAGCGCCGCGTAAGTGACCCCGGCCTTGCGCTGGATCTGCGCGAAGACTTCGGCGGAGCCGGCCATCTGCGGCACCCACTTGGGCGAGACGAAGCTGCCGACTTCGATATAGGACAGCCCGGCGGCGCTCAGGTCGTCGACCAGACGCACCTTGTCCGCCACGCTGATCGGCTGCTGCTCGTTCTGCAGACCGTCACGCGGGCCGACTTCCACCAGCCGGACCTGTTTGGGCAGGCTCATATGTCCTCCAGGGGCGAGCGCGATTGGCGGGCTCGCCGGTTCATGTGTGTCAGCCGAGGCGTCCGGCTACTGGTGGAAAAGCCTGCGGCGTTTTCCACCCTACGGCGTTGCGTTCGTGCGTGGGGTGGACAACGGCGAAGCCTTGTCTACCTTGTGCATCCTTCAGGCCTCTTCCATCTCCAGCAGCACCGCGCCTTCGCTGACCATTTCGCCTTCGTTGCAGAACAGGCTCTTGACTACGCCAGCCTGGGCGCTGCGGATGCTGTGTTCCATCTTCATCGCTTCCAGCACGATCAGCGCGGTGCCGGCTTCGACATGCTGACCGGCCTCCACCAGTACACGCACGATACTGCCGTTCATTGGCGCGGTCAGGCCGCCGTGATGCTGGTGGCTGGCCTCGGCTTCGGCGATGGGATCGAACGCACGCACGGCCAGCCATTCGCCGTTCCACTGCAGGTACAGTGCATCGCCCTGGCGGATCGCCCTGGGCGTGCAGACGTTCTGCCGCGGCGCTGCCGGGTCGACCTTCAGCCGGCGGCTCTCGCCATTGCACTGCAGATGCAGGCTGACCTGCGCCGGCATGCCGAAACGCAGCCCGTTGCGCTTGGACCACGGCGAATGGGCATCGTCGTCGCGAACCGAGGTCGGCTCGCTCTGTACGAAGCACTCGGCAGCCTGCTGCCAGAAGGCATCGGAGAGTTCGCCGGCCGGACGCAGCAGTTCGCTTTCGTGGCGCGGGATAAAGCCGGTATCCAGCTCGGCCTCGGCAAAGGCGCGATGGCCGACGACGCGGCGCAGGAACGCGAGGTTGGTGCGCACGCCGCCGACGGCGGTCTCGTCGAGCATGGCCAAGAGGCGCAGGCGCGCTTCCTCGCGGTTCTCCCCCCAGGCGATCAGCTTGCCGAGCATCGGATCGTAGAACGGCGACACCGTATCGCCCTCGGCGACGCCGCTGTCGACGCGACGGCCCGGACCATCCGCGGCTTCACGGTAGAGTTCGAGGGTGCCGGTGGCGGGAAGGAAATCGTTGTCCGGGTCCTCGGCGTACAGCCGTACCTCGATCGCATGGCCGATCAGCGGCACCTGCTCCTGGCTGATCGGCAGCGGCTCGCCGCGGGCGACGCGAATCTGCCAGGCGACCAGATCGAGGCCGGTGATGGCCTCCGTGACCGGGTGCTCGACCTGCAGACGGGTGTTCATTTCCATGAAGAAGAATTCGCCACGGGCATCCAGCAGGAATTCCACGGTGCCGGCGCCGACGTAGCCGATGGCCTTGGCCGCCTTCACCGCGGCTTCGCCCATGGCACGGCGCAGCTCGGGGGACAGGCCGGGGGCAGGGGCCTCTTCGACCACCTTCTGATGGCGGCGCTGGATCGAGCAGTCGCGCTCGTTGAGGTACAGGCAGTTGCCGTGCTGGTCGGCGAAGACCTGGATTTCCACATGGCGCGGCTTGAGCACGTATTTCTCGACCAGCATGCGCGAATCGCCGAACGACGACTGCGCCTCGCGCTGCGCGGACGCCAGCGCCTCGGCCAGGTCCGCCTCGCGCTCGACCACCTTCATGCCCTTGCCGCCGCCACCGGCGGTGGCCTTGAGCAGCACCGGGTAGCCGATCCTTTCCGCCGCAGCACGGAAGGTTTCCACGTCCTGCGCTTCGCCGTGGTAGCCGGGCACCAGCGGCACGCCGGCTTCTTCCATCAGCGCCTTGGCGGCGGACTTGCTGCCCATGGCGTCGATGGCGGAGGCGGGTGGGCCGAGGAAGATCAGCCCGGCCTGTTCGATGGCGCGGGCGAACTCGGCGTTCTCCGAGAGAAAGCCGTAGCCCGGGTGGATCGCCTGGGCGCCGCTGGCCTTGGCCGCCTCGATCAGCTTGTCGATGCGCAGGTAGCTGTCGGCCGGCTTGGCGCCGCCCAGGTCGATGCGGATATCGGCCTCGCGGGCATGGCGCGCGCTGGCGTCGATGGCGCTGTGCACCGCAACGGTGGTCAGGCCCATGGCCTTGGCGGTGCGCATCACGCGGCAGGCGATCTCGCCGCGGTTGGCGACCAGCAGGGTATCGATATGGCGATTCATCACTTCTTCTCCTGCCAGGCGGGCGTGCGTTTTTCCAGAAAGGCGCTCAGGCCTTCCTGACCTTCCGGGCTGGTGCGCAGGCGCGCGATGGCCTGTTCGGTGGTCTGGCGCAGGTCGGCGCTGAAATCGCCGTCGCCCACTTCCAGCAGCAGGTCCTTGCAGGCCTTGAGCGCCTGCGGGCTGTTGAGCAGCAGGTTGGCGACCCATTGCTCCAGCGCGGCGTCCAGCTCGCTGGCCGGGTAGGTCTCGGCGAGCAGGCCCAGTTCGCGGGCACGTGTGCCGTCGAAGCGTTCGGCGGTCAGCGCGTAGCGGCGGGTGGCGCGCTCGCCGATGGCCTTGACCACGTACGGGCTGATCACCGCCGGCGCCAGGCCGATGCGAACTTCCGACAGGCAGAACAGTGCGTCGCGGGCGCCGATGGCCATGTCGCAGCAGGCGATCAGCCCCAGCGCGCCGCCAAAGGCCGCGCCCTGTACCACGGCCAGGGTCGGCTGCGGCAGCTGGTAAAGGCGCTGCATCAGCTCGCCGAGTTCGTGGGCGTCAGCCAGGTTCGCCTGGTAGTCGAGCTTGGCCGACTCGCGCATCCAGCCCAGATCCGCGCCAGCAGAGAAATGCTTGCCGCGCCCGCGCAGGATGAGGAAGCGGATGCCCGCATCGTCCTGCACCTGGGCCAGCGCTGCGTTCAGTTCGCCGATCACCTGGGCGTCGAAGGCATTGTTCTTGTCCGCGCGGTTGAGCCAGAGGGTGGCCACGCCGCGCGCGTCTTTGTTCAGTTCGATGGTCTGGAAATCGGTCATCTCGGCATCCTCGATGCGACTGCAGGCGCCGGCGCGCTCGGCTGCCGGCGGCACGGATTACATGCGGAACACGCCGAAGCGGGTCGGCTCGATCGGCGCGTTCAACGCGGCGGACAGCGCCAGCCCCAGCACCTCGCGGGTCTGCGCCGGGTCGATCACGCCGTCGTCCCACAGCCGCGCGCTGGAGTAATAGGGATGGCCCTGGCGCTCGTACTGTTCGAGGATCGGCTGCTTGATGGCCGCCACCTCATCGTCGCCGAGGCTCTTGCCGGCGCGCTCGCTCTGTTCCTGCTTGACCTGGGCGAGCACCCCGGCGGCCTGTTCGCCACCCATCACGGCGATGCGCGCGTTGGGCCACATCCAGAGGAAGCGCGGGTCGTAGGCGCGGCCGCACATGCCGTAGTTGCCGGCACCGAAGCTGCCGCCGATGAGCACGGTGAACTTCGGCACCTGGGCGCAGGCCACCGCGGTGACCAGCTTGGCGCCGTGCTTGGCGATGCCGCCGGCCTCGTATTTCTGCCCGACCATGAAACCGGTGATGTTCTGCAGGAACAGCAGCGGGATGCCGCGCTGGCAGGCCAGCTCGATGAAGTGCGCGCCTTTCTGCGCCGCCTCGGCGAAGAGGATGCCGTTGTTGGCGAGGATGGCGATCGGGTAGCCGTGCAGATGGGCGAAGCCGCAGACCAGGGTGGTGCCGAACAGCGCCTTGAATTCATCGAACTCGCTGCCGTCCACCAGCCGCGCGATCACTTCGCGCACGTCATAGGGCTGCTTGGCCTGCGCCGGGATCACGCCGTACAGCTCGTCGGCGGCATACAGCGGTGCGCGCGGTTCGAGGGTCTGCAGCTGGCCGAGCTTGCGCCAGTTGAGGTTGGCCACGCAGCGGCGGGCGATGGAAAGCGCGTGCTCGTCGTTTTCGGCGTAGTGGTCGGCGACGCCCGAGGTCTTGCAGTGCACGTCGGCGCCGCCCAGTTCCTCGGCGGTTACCACTTCGCCTGTGGCAGCCTTCACCAGCGGCGGGCCGGCGAGAAAGATGGTCGCCTGGTTGCGCACCATGATGGTTTCGTCGGCCATCGCCGGCACGTAGGCGCCGCCGGCGGTGCAGGAGCCCATCACCACGGCGATCTGCGGAATGCCCATGGCGCTCATGTTGGCCTGGTTGAAGAAGATGCGGCCGAAGTGCTCGCGGTCTGGGAACACCTCGTCCTGACGCGGCAGGTTGGCGCCGCCGGAGTCCACCAGGTAGATGCAGGGCAGACGGTTCTCGCGGGCGACGGTCTGCGCGCGCAGATGCTTCTTCACCGTCAGCGGGTAGTAGGTGCCGCCTTTCACGGTGGCGTCGTTGGCGATGATCATGCATTCGACGCCTTCGACGCGGCCGATCCCGGCCACTACGCCGGCAGCGGCGACATCTTCGCCATAGACCTCATGGGCGGCCAGCGGCGCGAGTTCGAGAAAGGCCGAGCCGGCGTCGAGCAGGGTATCGATGCGCTCGCGCACTAGGAGCTTGCCGCGTGAGACATGGCGCTGCTGGGCGGTGGCGCCGCCGCCTTCGCTGACACGGCCGAGCAGGGCGCGCAGGTTGTTCACCTGTTCGAGCATCGCCGCGCTGTTGGCGGCGAACTCCGGCGAACGGGTATTGATCTGGGTGTGCAGGATGGCCATGGTTGGCTCCGTTCAGTTCCATCATGGATGGCTCTGCCATCCACCGACTGCGGTGGAAAAACGCTTCGCGGTTTTCCACCCTACGAGGGTTGGGCGTTGTTCCGCCCGCAGCTCACCTGGATTCGTTGAACAGCTCGCGTCCGATCAGCATCCGGCGGATCTCGCTGGTGCCGGCGCCAATCTCGTAGAGCTTGGCGTCACGCAGCAGGCGGCCGGTGGGGAATTCGTTGATATAGCCGTTGCCACCGAGGATCTGGATCGCCTGCAGGGCCATCTGCGTGGCGTTTTCGGCGGTATAGAGAATCACCCCGGCGGCGTCCTTGCGGGTGGTCTCGCCACGGTCGCAGGCCTGGGCGACGGCGTAGAGATAGGCACGGCTGGCGTTGAGCTGGGTGTACATGTCCGCCACCTTGCCCTGAATGAACTGGAACTCGCCGATGCTCTGACCGAACTGCTTGCGGTCGTGGATGTAGGGCACCACCACGTCGAGGCAGGCCTGCATGATCCCGGTCGGGCCGCCGGCCAGTACCACGCGCTCGTAATCCAGGCCGCTCATCAGCACCTTGACGCCGCCGTTCTCGACGCCCAGCACGTTCTCTTGCGGCACCTCGACGTCATCGAAGAACAGCTCGCAGGTGTTGGAGCCACGCATGCCGAGCTTGTCGAACTTGTTGCCGCGGGAGAAACCTTTCCAGTCGCGCTCGACGATGAAGGCGGTGATGCCGTGCGGACCCTTGTCCAAGTCGGTCTTGGCGTAGATCACGTAGGTGTTGGCGTCCGGGCCGTTGGTGATCCAGGTCTTGCTGCCGTTGAGCACGTAGCGGTCGCCGCGCTTTTCTGCGCGCAGCTTCATGGAGACCACGTCGGAGCCGGCATTCGGCTCGCTCATGGCCAGCGCGCCGACGTGTTCGCCGCTGATCAGTTTGGGCAGGTAGCGGGCCTTCTGCTCGGGGTTGCCGTTGCGGTTGATCTGGTTGACGCACAGGTTGGAGTGGGCGCCGTAGGAAAGGGCTACCGAGGCCGAGCCGCGGCTGATCTCTTCCATCGCCACCACGTGGGCCAGGTAGCCAAGGCCGGCGCCGCCGTATTCCTCGGAGACGGTTACGCCGAGCAGACCCATCTCGCCGAATTTCTTCCACATGTCGGCCGGGAACAGGTTGTCCTGGTCGATGGCCTCGGCGCGCGGCGCCAGCTCGGCGGCGACGAAGGCCTGGACCTGCTCGCGCAGCATGTCGATGGTTTCACCGAGGGCGAAATTGAGGCTGGAGTAGTTCATGGGGCCACCTGCTTGTCTTGTAATTGTTCTGTGTTCAGAGAATTCGTGCATCCGGCGGGTTCCGGCCGGCGCTCCGGTCGCAGCCTGAGCGCCTTCGGGAAGTGGCTGCTCGCTGCTTTACGTTAACGTAAAGGTCCGCCGGCGGTCTGTCAACATGACAGCGGGCGGCGTTCTGCAAGCATAGGTGCACGGCAAGGGCGGTGCTGCCCGGCCATGAATGCCGCGGGTGGTGTTTCGTCGGCGGTCGGGCACTCGGCTCGACGCGGGCGGGACTAAACAGGCAAGGGTCGGAGCGCCGGCCTGTCATCGACGAGGAATCCATGCCCCGTATCGGCTTCGCCTGCATGTATCGCCATCCGCAACAGAGCCTCTCGCTGAAGGAGCTGGAGCGCATCGAGCGCACCTTCAACCCGCGCAGCACCACGCTGCGCTGGATGGCCTCGGCGGGGCGCGAGGCGGCCGAAGCGAAGCTCGAGGAGATCGTCGAGCACAACCTGAACGCCCAGCGGGTATTGCTCGAATACGTCGCGACGTTGCCGCCGATGCTGCGCATGTTGCGGCTGTCCAGCGACCTGCTGCCGTTCTACAGCCATGCCGAGATCGCGCCGTTCTACCGCCGCGCCGAAATGCAGAGCCGCCTCGAGGCGGGTTTCGCCGCGATCGGCGAGCTGGCGCGGGCCCACGACATCCGCCTGTCGATGCATCCCGGCCAGTACTGCGTGCTGGGGTCGGACAAGCCGCAGGTGGTGGAGAACAGCCTGGCGGAATTCGAGTACCACGCCGACATGATCCGCATGATGGGTTATGGCCGGCGCTTTCAGGACTTCAAGTGCAACCTGCATATCGCCGGGCGGCTCGGCGCCGAGGGCGTGCGTGCCGTGTGGCCGCGCCTGTCGACCGAGGCGCGCCAGTGCATCACCTTCGAGAATGACGAAAAGACCTATGGCCTGGACGACTGCCTGGGGCTCGCGGACCTCGCGCCGGTGGTGCTGGACATCCATCACTGCTGGATTCATGAGGACCGCTACATCGAGCCGGACGACCCGCGCATCGAGCGTGTTCTGGAAAGCTGGCGCGGTGTGCGGCCGACTATGCACTACTCGCAGCCGCCGGAGAGTCTGATGGAGCTGGGCTTCGCGCCGGAGCGGAAGCTGGAAATCCCCGAGTTGCTGGAGCAGGTCAGCAAGCGCGACCTCTATGCGCACAGCAAGCGCATGTGGAACCGCTGGACGAATCGCTATGCGTTTCAGTTTCTGGACCGCTTCGACATCATGCTCGAAGCCAAGGACAAGAACCTCGCTGCGCTAGACTTCCACGACGAGTACCAGCGCGAAGGCGCCTGACGGGGAGCGCGGCATCATTGCGAAGCACCTGAATCCGTACCGCGATTGCCAGCATCCAGGCCTGCCATGCCAGTCTGATCTGACCCGCAACGACCCCGCGCCACACCGCTGGATACTGGCTATTTGCCTCCTCGCGCCCTCGACTTTCGCCTACTCCGCACATGTTGTCACTTAGTTACCTTTACGTTAACGTAATCGTGGCCTAGGGTGACTGTCAGCAGCGCCAGCGCCCTTGCGAGTACGCCTCATAACAAACATAAGACTGAGGAAATCGTCATGAGTCTTCCGAGCTATACCTGCGGACCGCAGAGCAAACCCCTGTTGCCCATGACCATCGGCGCGGCGTTCGACCGTACCGTGGAACGCTTCCCCCAGCGTGAGGCCCTGGTGGTGCGCCATCAGCAGCTGCGTTACACCTGGGCGGAACTGGCAGAGGCGGTGGACCGTTGCGCGCGTGGCCTGCTGGCCCTCGGACTGCAAGCTGGCGAACGAGTGGGCATCTGGTCGCCGAACAATGCCCAGTGGTGCATCACCCAGTTCGCCACCGCGAAGATCGGCGTGGTGCTGGTCAACATCAATCCCGCCTACCGCCTCAGCGAACTCGAGTACGCCTTGAAACAGTCCGGCTGTCGCTGGCTGATCTGCGCCGATGCCTTCAAGACGTCCGATTACCACGCCATGCTCCACGAGCTGCTGCCGGAGCTGGAAAGCGCCGCCGTCGGGGCCCTGCAGAGCCATATGCTGCCCGAGCTGCGCGGTGTGATCAGCCTGTGCGACAAGCCGGTGGACGGCATGCTGCAGTGGCAGGCGCTGATGGAGATGGCCGAGCAGGTCGGCCCCGAGCAGTTGCGCCAGTGCGGCGAGCGCCTGCAGTTCGACGACCCCATCAACATCCAGTACACCTCCGGCACCACGGGCTTCCCCAAGGGCGCCACGCTCAGCCACTACAACATCCTCAACAACGGCTACATGGTCGGCGAGAGCCTCAGGCTGACCGAGCACGACCGCCTGGTGATCCCGGTGCCGCTGTACCACTGCTTCGGCATGGTCATGGGCAACCTCGGCTGCGTCACCCACGGCACCACGATGATCTACCCGAGCGCCGCCTTCGATCCGCTGGCCGCGTTGCAGGCCGCGGCCGAGGAAAAGGCCACCGGCATGTACGGCGTGCCGACCATGTTCATCGCCATGCTCGACCACCCGGAGCGCCAGTCGCTGGACCTGAGCAGCCTGCGCACCGGCATCATGGCCGGCTCCACCTGCCCGATCGAGGTGATGAAGCGCGTCATCGACGACATGCACCTGGCCGAAATGCAGATCGCCTACGGCATGACCGAAACCAGCCCGGTCTCCACCCAGACCAGTGCCGATGACGACCTGGAACGCCGCGTCACCAGCGTCGGCCGCACCCAGCCGCACCTGGAAAGCAAGATCGTCGACGAGCACGGCGCGGTTGTGCCGCGCGGGCAGATCGGCGAACTGTGCACCCGCGGCTACAGCGTGATGCTCGGCTACTGGAACAACCCGGACGCCACCCGCGAGGCCATCGACGGCGCGCGCTGGATGCACACCGGTGACCTCGCGGTGATGGACGACGAGGGCTACATCAAGATCGTCGGCCGCAACAAGGACATGATCATCCGCGGCGGCGAGAACGTGTACCCGCGCGAGATCGAGGAATTCCTCTTCACCCATCCGGCGGTGGCCGATGTGCAGGTGATCGGCGTGCCGGACAGCAAGTTCGGCGAGGAGATCGTCGCCTGGGTCAAGCTGCACCCGGGCCATCAGGTCGAGGCCGAGGCGCTGCGCGAGTTCTGCAAGGGCCGCATTGCCCACTTCAAGACGCCGCGGCACATCAAGTTCGTCGACGACTTCCCGATGACCATCAGCGGCAAGGTCCAGAAGTTCCGCATGCGCGAGATCAGCGTGGTCGAGCTGGGCATCAGCGAACAGCACTGACCGGCACCGGCCGGGTTCGCCCGGCCGGCCATTCGCTCATCCAAAAAGGAGCTTTCCATGGCGCTGCCTATTGCTCGGTCGATCAGCCGTTTTCCGCTGCCCGACAGCCTCGACACACTGCCCTCCGACCTGCGCGAGCGGATTCTTGCCGTGCAGGAAAAGGCCGGTTTCATTCCCAACGTGTTTCTCATGCTGGCCCATCGGCCGGCGGAGTTCCGCGCCTTCTTCGCCTATCACGATGCGCTGATGGAGCGCGAAGCCGACAGCCTGACCCAGGCCGAGAAGGAAATGATCGTGGTCGCGGTCAGCGCCGACCACGGCTGCCTGTATTGCGTGGTCGCCCATGGCGCGATCCTGCGCATCCTCGCCAAGGACGCGCAGCTGGCGGATCAGATCGCCGTCAATTACCGCACCGCGCCGATCTCCGAACGGCAGCGCACCATGCTCGACTTCGCCCTGCACCTGGCCGCCGGCCGTGGCGTGCTGGACGACGCCTGGCAGGGACGCCTGGAGGCCCAGGGTTTCAGCCTCGATGACATCTGGGATATCGGCGCCATCGCCGGACTGTTCGGCCTCTCCAACCGCCTGGTGTCCATGGCACGCACCCCGCCCAACGACGAGTTCTATCTGCTGGGCCGCGTGCCCAGAAGCACCGCGCGCTGAGCGCGAGCACCGTATTACCGCATGACGTGGTAATCCGAGCCCGGGCAGTTCGCAGTCGGGCTCAACAGCTGCATCAACGATCACAACAACAAGAGAGAAAGCTATGCAACTGAAACCAGCAAGCCGAACCGTCCTGTCCGCCAGCATCGCGGCCATCGCCCTCGGTGCATCGAACGTGGCCTCGGCCGCTTTCATCGAAGACAGCAAGGCCGCTGTCGAACTGCGCAACTTCTATATGAACCGCGACTTCCGCCAGTCGGGCGCCACTCAGTCCAAGGCCGAGGAGTGGGCCCAGGGCTTCATCCTGAAAATGGAGTCCGGCTACACCGAAGGACCGGTCGGCTTCGGCCTGGACGCCGTCGGGCTGCTGGGTGTGAAGCTCGATTCGAGTCCGGACCGTACCGGCACCGGCATCCTGCAGCGTGATCGCAACGCGCCGAACCGCGCCCAGGACGATTACGGCTCGGCCGGCCTGACGGCAAAGGCCAAGCTGTCAGCCACCACCCTGCACGTCGGCACCCTGCAGCCGGTGCTGCCCGTGCTGATGCGCAACGACAGCCGTCTGCTGCCACAGACCTACCGTGGTGCCTGGCTGCAGAGCAAGGAGGTCAGCGGTCTGACGCTGGACCTGGGCAAGCTGGACCGGGTTAATCAGCGTGACTCCTCGGACAATGAGGAAATGACCGTCTTCAACGGCGGCCGGCGCAACATTACCTTCGGCAGTGGCGGAACTACCAGCGACGAGTTCCTCTTCGCCGGTGGTCGCTACGACTGGTCACCGCAGCTGGCCACCAGCTACTACTACGGTGGGCTGGATGGCATTTACGACCAGCACAACTTCAACCTGATCCATGTACTGCCGCTCGGCGACAAGCAGAGTTTCAAGACCGACCTGCGCTTCGTGCGCTCATCCGACGATGGTGGCAGCAATGTCGACAACGATGCGTTCGGCGCACTGTTCACCTACAGGCACGGCGGCCACGGCTTCACCGGTGGTTATCAGCACATGCGCGGCGACACCGGTTTCGCCTACGTCGCCGGGGGCGATAACGCGCTGATCAACCTGCTGCAGATCAACGACTTCGGCAACGAGGACGAGCGTTCCTGGCAGGTCCGCTACGACTACGACTTCGCTGCCATGGGCATCCCCGGGCTGACGCTGATGACCCGTTACGTCTCGGGTGACAACGTCGACCGCGGTGTCGGCGCCAGCGAAGGCAAGACCTGGGAGCGCAACACCGATATCGCCTATGTCATCCAGAGCGGTCCGCTGAAGAACCTCGGCCTCAAGCTGCGCAATGCCACCACCCGCAGCAACTTCCAGAGCGATATGGACGAGAACCGCGTCATCGTCAGCTACAGCCTGCCGTTGTGGTAACCGCAACGCCGCAGTGAACCTCCTCGTTGGAATTTCCGGGCCGCATAGGCCCGGCTTTTTTGCATCGTCCGAGGCGCTGACTTCGGCATTCCGGCGGCACGAAACGGGACGAACACGGGACCCCGAGGGGACTGGGCAACTAGTGGAAAGTGGGTCATATGCTGGCTATTTGCCTGCAAGTTGTACGCTTTTACCGCTCAATCACCCGTTTGAAAAAGCCACTTGCCGTATACGGAAACTGGTTGTTATCGTTTACGTAAAGGTCATGCAGCGACCTGCGCCATAACCAACAACAACAATCAAGGTTAGAGGGCACCCCATGGAACCAGAGTTCGTGCTGGAAACGCGCGGCCTGACCAAGGAATTTCGCGGCTTCACCGCAGTGGATTCCGTCGATCTGAAGGTCCGTCAGGGTCACATCCATGCGCTTATCGGCCCCAATGGCGCCGGCAAGACCACCGTATTCAATCTGCTCACCAAATTCCTCACGCCCACTCGCGGCGAGATCCTCTATCGCGGCAAGAACATCACCTCGATGAAGGCCAACGAGATTGCCCGGCTCGGGCTGGTGCGCTCGTTCCAGATTTCGGCGGTGTTCGGCCACATGAGCGTGCTGGAGAACGTGCGTGTCGCGCTGCAGCAGAAGATGGGCAATTCCTTTCACTTCTGGAAATCCGAACGCAGCCTGCGCGAGCTGGACGACAAGGTGATGCAGCTGCTCGCCGAGGTCGACCTGCAGTCCTTCGCCCAGACCCTCGCCGTCGAGCTGCCCTACGGCCGCAAGCGCGCGCTGGAGCTGGCCACCACCCTGGCGCTCGACCCCTTCGTGCTGCTGCTCGACGAACCGACCCAGGGCATGGGCAGCGAGGACGTCGACATGGTCGTCGAGCTGGTGCGCAAGGCGGCCGCCAACCGCACGGTGCTGATGGTCGAGCACAACCTCAGCGTGGTCAGCCGGCTATGCGATCGCATCACCGTGCTGGCGCGCGGCTCGGTACTCGCCGAAGGCGACTACGACAGCGTTTCGGCCAACCCGCAGGTGCGCGAAGCCTATCTGGGCAGCGAAGCCGCCGCGCTCGAGGAGGCCCACGCATGAACCCACCCATGGATCGCGATCAGCTGCGCATCAGCGACCTGCATGCCTTTTACGGCGAGTCGCACATCCTTCACGGTGTCGATCTGGTGGTTGGCCGCGGCGAGCTGGTGACGCTGCTCGGGCGCAACGGCGCCGGGCGCACCACCACGCTGCGGGCGATCATGAACATGGTCGGGCGCCGCACCGGCTCCATCGTGGTCAACGGCAACGAGACCATCGGCATGCCGGCCCACCAGATTCCACGGCTGGGCGTCGGCTATTGCCCGGAAGAGCGGGGCATCTTCGCCAGCCTGAGCGTCGAGGAGAACCTGCTGCTGCCGCCCACGGTGCGCAGCGGCGGCATGAGCCTGGACGAGCTCTACGAAATGTTTCCCAACCTGTATGAGCGTCGTTTCAGCCAGGGCACGCGGCTCTCCGGCGGCGAGCAACAGATGCTGGCCATGGCGCGCATCCTGCGCACCGGCGCCAACCTGCTGCTGCTCGACGAGATCACCGAAGGCCTGGCGCCGGTCATCGTGCAGAAGCTCGGCGAGGTGCTGATCAAGCTCAAGCAGCGCGGCCTGACCATCGTCCTGGTCGAGCAGAACTTCCGTTTCGCCGCGCCATTGGCCGACCGTCATTACGTGATGGAGCACGGCCGCATCATCGAAGAGATCGAGGCGGCCGACCTGGATTCGAAAAAGGAGTTCCTCAATTCCTGTCTCGGGGTGTGAGCCTCAGGAAGCTGAAAACCGGCCGCAGTGGATGCCGGCCCGAACCACAACAAAAACAATCGAGAGTGGTGACTACATGAGCTTTTTCCGCAAGCGCGCAAGCGCCATCCTGGCTGCTTCCCTGATCGCCACGGCCGCCCAGGCCGAGATCAGCAACGACGAAATCCGTATCGGCTATCTGGCCGACATGTCCGGTACCTACCGCGACCTCTCCGGCCCCGGCGGCCTGGAGGCGCTGAAGATGGCGGTGGAGGATTTCGGCGGCACGGTCGACGGCAAGAAGATCGTCGTCTTCCATGCCGATGACCTGAACAAGCCTGACGTCGGCGCCAACACCGTGCGCCAGTGGATCGACGAGCGCAACGTCGACATGGTGACCGGCATGGTCGCCAGCTCCGTGGTGCTGGCGGCGAGCAAGGTGGTGGAGCAGGGCGGCAAACTGGCGCTGATCTCCGGTGCCGCGGCGTCCAGCATCACCAACGAGTTCTGCTCGCCAAACCACATTCACTGGACCTACGACACCTACGCGCTGGCCAACGGAACGGCCAAGGCGGTGCTCGCCGATGGCGGCAAGAGCTGGTACATCCTCACTGCCGACTATGCCTTCGGCCACGCCATGGAAGCCGACATCACCAAGGTGGTGGAAGGTGATGGCGGCAGCATCGTCGGTAAGGTTCGCCATCCGTTCCCCAGCAGCGATTTCTCCTCCTACATGCTGCAGGCCCAGGGCTCCGGCGCAGAGGTGATCGCCCTGGCCAACGCCGGCGCCGATACCGTCAACTCGCTGAAGACCGCCAGCGAGTTCGGCGTCACCCAGTCCGGGCAGAAGCTCGCCGGCATGGTGGTGTTCCTCAACGACATCCACGCCATGGGCCTGGAAGTGACCCAGGGCCTGATGCTCACCACCGGCTGGTACTGGGACATGAACGAGGAGACCCGCGCCTGGGCCCAGCGCTACTACGAGCGCACCAAGCGCATGCCGACCATGGTGCATGCCGGCATCTACTCGGCGACGACTCACTACCTGAACGCGGTGAAGGCCGCCGGCACCGACGAAACCGTGGCGGTGCGTGCACAGATGGCCAAGACCCCGGTCAACGACATGTTCGCCAAGGGTGGGCAGATTCGCGAGGACGGCCGCATGGTGCACGACATGTACCTGGTGCAGGTCAAGACACCGGCCGAGTCCAAGGGCGAATGGGACCTGTACAAGATCGTCAGCACCATCCCCGGCGATCAGGCCTACCGGCCGTTGGCCGAAAGCCAGTGCACCAAGCTGGTCGCCAAGGACTGACCGGCTGATCCGCGCCATCACCCGGCCGGCGGCGGCCGGGTGCCACGGACTTCCTTTGGGTGGTGAACCATGACTCTCGTATTCGGCGTTCCTCTGAGCGTGCTGCTCGGGCAGCTGCTGCTCGGCCTCATCAACGGGGCGTTCTACGCGCTGTTGAGCCTGGGCCTGGCGATCATCTTCGGCCTGCTGCGCATCATCAACTTCGCCCACGGCGCGCAGTACATGCTGGGCGCCTTCGTCGCCTTCCTCGGGCTGAACTACCTGGGCGTAAGCTACTGGGTCGCGCTGGTGCTGTCGCCGCTGCTGGTGGGCTGCCTCGGCATGGCCATCGAGCGCGGGCTGCTGCGGCGCATCGCCAATGAGGACCATCTCTACGGGCTGCTGCTGACCTTCGGTCTGGCGCTGATCGTCGAGGGCAGCTTCGTCAAGCTGTTCGGGGTGTCCGGCTCGTCCTACCCGATGCCGGAACTGCTGCGCGGCGGCTTCAACCTCGGCTTCATGTTCCTGCCGACCTACCGCGCCTGGGTGATCGTCGCCGCGCTGGTGGTGTGCCTGGCGACCTGGTACGTCATCGAACGCACCCGCCTGGGCTCGTATCTGCGTGCCGGTACGGAGAACCCCAAGCTGATGCAGGGCTTCGGCATCAACGTACCGCTGCTGGTGACCCTGACCTACGGCTATGGCGTGGCCCTGGCGGCCTTCGCCGGCGTGCTGGCGGCACCGATCTACGCGGTGACGCCGGGCATGGGCTCGAATCTGCTGATCGTGGTGTTCGCCGTGGTGGTGATCGGCGGCATGGGCTCGATCCTCGGCGCCATCGTTACCGGTATCGCCATGGGCCTGATCGAGGGGCTGACCAAGGTCTTCTACCCGGAGGCGGCCAACACCGTGGTGTTTCTGGTCATGGTGGCGGTGCTGCTGATTCGTCCTGCGGGACTCTTTGGTAAGGAGGCATGAGCATGACGAATACGGCCAATACCCAGGCGGCCTCGGTGCTGCAGGCCAGCGTGGTGCGCGAGCGCCGGCATGCGGCGGCGCGGCGGCAGAAAATCTTCTATGCAGTGCTGCTGGTGATCGCGCTGGTGGCGCCGCTGGCGGTGTACCCGGTGTTCCTGATGAAGCTGCTGTGCTTCGCGCTGTTCGCCTGCGCCTTCAATCTGCTGCTGGGCTACGCGGGTCTGCTGTCCTTCGGCCATGCGGCGTTCTTCGCCACCGGTGGCTACATCACAGGCTATATGCTGAGCAGCTACAGCGGACTCAGCACCGAGCTGGGCATCCTCGCCGGCACCCTGGCCTCGACGGTGCTCGGCGCGCTGTTCGGCATGCTGGCGATCCGCAGGCAGGGCATCTACTTCGCCATGATCACGCTGGCTCTGGCGCAGCTGGTGTTCTTCGTCTTCGTCCAGGCGCCGTTCACCGGCGGCGAGAACGGCCTGCAGGGTGTGCCACGCGGGCACCTGTTCGGCCTTGTCGACATGAAGAACAACTTGGCGATGTACTACTTCGTGCTGGCGGTGTTCGTGCTCGGCTTCGCCATCATCCAGCGCACCATCCACTCCCCGTACGGTCAGGTACTCAAGGCCATCCGCGAGAACGAACCGCGCGCCGTGTCGCTGGGCTACAACGTCGATCGGCACAAGCTGCTGGCCTTCGTCATCTCGGCGGCGCTGGCGGGGCTGGCCGGCTCGACCAAGACCGTGGTGTTCCAGCTGGCCTCGCTGACCGACGCCCACTGGCACATGTCGGGCGAGGTGATCCTGATGACCCTGCTCGGCGGGGTCGGCACCATCCTCGGCCCGCTGGTGGGCGCCACGGTGGTGGTGACGCTGCAGAGCTACCTGTCCAACGGACCGCTGGGCGAATGGGTGCACGTGATTCTAGGCGTGATCTTCGTGCTCTGCGTGCTGCTGTTCCGCTCCGGCATCGTCGGCTGGCTGGAGCGGCTGGTGAAGCGCAACTTCAAGTAGCGAGACAGGCACGCGGCAGCGGCGCGCCGCCTGGCGATGCAGCTGCCGCGAACCCTGCGCGTGGATGCCTGCCTAATCTTCCAGGCCTCACCGGGAGACACGACCATGCTTGCCCGCGAACACTTGACCCATCCCCATCGCGCCTGGCCCTGGCGCGCCGACGAATCGCCGCTCAACGATCTGGACGATGCCGAAAGCGACACCGAGCTGGATGGCCCGGACGAGCTGCCGGAAGAAGTCCTCGAACAGCTGGAGAAAGTCGCGCCACCACCAGAGCCAGTTCCCGACCCGGGGCCGCTGTAACCGGCTCAGGCGGAAACGAAAAGGCCCCGACGAGTCGGGGCCTTCAGGCGAGCGTCGAGCGTGCTCAGACGTTGAAGCGGAAGTGCATCACGTCGCCGTCCTTGACGATGTATTCCTTGCCTTCCAGGCGCCACTTGCCGGCTTCCTTGGCGCCGGCTTCGCCCTTGTACTGGATGAAGTCGTCGTAGGCGATGACTTCGGCGCGGATGAAGCCCTTCTCGAAGTCGGTATGGATCACGGCGGCGGCCTGCGGCGCCGTGGCGCCGACCTTGACGGTCCAGGCGCGAACTTCCTTCACCCCGGCGGTGAAGTAGGTCTGCAGATTGAGCAGTTCGTAGCCGGCGCGGATCACGCGGTTCAGGCCCGGCTCGTCCATGCCCATGGTCTCGAGGAACATCTGCATCTCTTCCAGATCGTCCAGCTCGGCGATCTCGGCCTCGATCTTGTTGCAGACCGGCACGACGATGGCGCCTTCTTCCTCGGCGATGGCGTTGACCACGTCCAGGTGCGGATTGTTCTCGAAGCCGTCCTCGGCGACGTTGGCGATGTACATCACCGGCTTGGTGGTCAGCAGGTGGAAGGTCTTGGCCAGACGCTTTTCCTCGTCGCTGAAATTCTTCAGCAGGGAGCGGGCCGGCTTGCCTTCTGTGAGGTGGGGAATCAGTTTCTCCAGCAGCGCCTTCTGCGCCACCGCTTCCTTGTCACCGCCCTTGGCGGTACGGGCGACGCGCTGCAGCTGCTTTTCGCAGCTGTCGAGGTCGGCCATGATCAGCTCGAGGTCGATGATCTCGATGTCACGCTTGGGATCGACGCTGTTAGCGACGTGGATGACGTTCTCGTCTTCGAAGCAGCGCACCACATGTGCAATCGCATCCGTCTCGCGGATATTGGCGAGGAACTTGTTGCCCAGGCCTTCACCCTTGGACGCGCCGGCGACCAGGCCGGCGATGTCGACGAACTCCATGGTGGTCGGGATCACCCGCTCCGGCTTGACGATGGCCGCCAGCGCGTCGAGACGCGGATCGGGCATCGGCACGATGCCGCTGTTCGGCTCGATGGTGCAGAAGGGGAAGTTCTCCGCCGCGATGCCGGACTTGGTCAGGGCGTTGAACAGGGTGGACTTGCCGACGTTGGGCAGACCGACGATGCCGCAGTTGAATCCCATGGTGATCTTGCCTCGGAGTTAGGTTCAGGCCTTCTGGCTGTGCAGGCGCTGCATGGCGCGCGTCCAGTCGCCGGCCAGGATTTCCGGCACGACATCCAGTGCGAAGTCGATGCTGGCGTCGAGCTTCTCGCGCTCGGCCTGCGGCGCCCGCCCCAGCACGTAGCCGCTGACCAGGCTGGCGTGGCCCGGATGGCCGATACCCAGGCGCAGGCGATGAAAGCTGTTCTGGTTGCCGAGCTTGGCGATGATGTCGCGCAGCCCGTTGTGCCCGCCATGACCGCCGCCCTGCTTGAGCTTGGCGACGCCGGGGGGCATGTCGAGTTCATCGTGGGCGACCAGGATGGACTCGGGAGGAATTCGGAAAAAGCCGGCCAGTGCCGCCACCGCCTGACCGCTGCGGTTCATGTAGGTGGTGGGGATGAGCAGGCGGATGTCTTCGCCCTGATGGCTGAACTTGCCGACCAGGCCGAAGTACTTGCGATCGTTGCTGAGCGAGACGCCCTCGCGGGCAGCCAGACGCTCAACGAAAAGGGCCCCCGCGTTATGCCGGGTCTGGTCGTATTCAGGGCCTGGATTTCCCAGGCCGACGATCAGTTTTACGGCAGTCACGACGGGGGCCCCTTCTTCGGCTAGGCGAGTGGATTACTCGGCAGCGCCTTCTTCTTTCGGAGCGTCTTCCTTGCTCACGCGCGGAGCGTGAACGTTGGCAACCGGCAGGTCGCTGCCGTGGGCCAGGGAAACCAGCTCAACGCCTTTCGGCAGCTTGATGTCGGTCATGTGCAGAACCTGGCCGACTTCGACGTTGGCCATGTCGACTTCGATGAATTCCGGCAGGTCTTGCGGCAGGCAGGAAACTTCGACTTCGTTGAGGTTGTGCAGGATTTCGCCGCCTTGCTGCTTCACGCCAACCGAGGTTTCCTGGTTGATGAAGTGCAGGGGTACGGTAGCGGTCAGCTTGTGGCCGGCAACGACGCGAACGAAGTCGGCGTGCAGGACGAAGCTCTTGGCCGGATGGCGCTGCAGGGCCTTGATCAGAACGGATTCGGTCTGGCCGTCGACGTTCATGCTCAGCACGTGGCTGAAGGAGGCTTCGTTTTCCAGCAGCTTGGCCAGATCTTTGGCCAGGATGCTGATGGACTGCGGGGCCTTGTCGCCACCATAGATGACGGCCGGAACCAGGGCGGCGTTACGACGCAGGCGGCGGCTCGCACCTTTCCCCAGGTCGGAACGCACTTGGGCATTCAGGGTGAAATCGGTCATTTCGTTTCTCCAGTAACAACATTACCCGTCGCGCTTGCGACCAGCGCTCGGGCTGTTGGGCAAAAAGCCCCGCGCGAGGCGGGGCACATTACGTTCAGTGCGGTGTGCCAAGCGTTCGCTTAGCGGAACATCGCGCTGATCGATTCGGCATTGCTGATGCGGCGTACCGCTTCAGCCACCACTGGCGCGATGTCCAGCTGGCGAATTCGGGTGCAAGACTGGGCGGCGGCCGACAGCGGAATGGTGTTGGTCACCACCAGCTCGTCGAGCACGGAGCCTTCGATGTTCTCGATGGCGCGACCGGACAGGATCGGGTGCGTGCAGTAGGCGTAGACCTTGGCAGCGCCATGGTCTTTCAGCGCCTTGGCGGCATGGCAGAGGGTACCGGCGGTGTCGACCATGTCGTCGACCAGGATGCAGGTACGGCCTTCGATGTCACCGATGATGTGCATCACTTCGGACTGGTTGGCCTTCGGGCGACGCTTGTCGATGATCGCCAGGTCGACGCCGAGGGACTTGGCCACGGCACGGGCACGCACCACGCCACCGATGTCGGGGGAGACGATCATCAGGTTCTCGAAGCGCTGGGCCTGGATGTCGTCGACCAGGACCGGCGAGCCGTAGATGTTGTCCACCGGCATGTCGAAGAAACCCTGGATCTGGTCGGCGTGCAGGTCGACCGTCAGGACGCGGTTGACGCCGACGACGTCGAGCATGTCGGCCACGACCTTGGCGCTGATCGGCACACGGGCCGAACGCGGACGGCGATCCTGACGGGCATAGCCGAAGTAGGGGATCACGGCGGTGATGCGCGAAGCCGAGGAGCGGCGGAAGGCATCGGCCAGCACCACCAGTTCCATCAGGTTGTCGTTGGTCGGCGCGCAGGTCGGCTGAATCAGAAAGACGTCCTTGCCGCGAACGTTCTCGTTGATCTCGACACTGATTTCACCGTCGGAAAACTTTCCGACGTAGGCATCACCGAGGGGGATATGCAGCTGACGTACGACACGCCGGGCCAGATCGGGGTTGGCGTTCCCCGTGAAGACCATCATCTTGGACACGCGCAGTACCTGCCTGAGGGTGGGTCCGATGAATAAAAAGCTGTTCAAAAGGCGAGCTCTTGAACAGCTTCAAGTGTATGGCAGGGGCGGCTGGATTCGAACCAACGCATGCCAGGATCAAAACCTGGTGCCTTACCGCTTGGCGACGCCCCTGTATCGTACAACCTTGTGCTACGCACTCGCTTCCTGTGCCATCCGTTCCAGGCTTCGGTGCAACATCGAGACGTTGCGGCCGCGGGCCACGAAACTCGGCAAAGTGGCTGGAAGTTGGCGGCGGACTTTATCAGCCTCGCCCTCGTTTGGGAAGCTCCCAAACACACAAGCTCCAGTGCCGGTCATCCTTGCCTGAACGAATTTGTTCAACAAGCTCAAAGCGTTACGAACTTCGGGATAACGCTTCTCGACCACCGGCTGACAGTCGTTATGACCGCCCCCTGCAAGAAGGCTGCGAACTGTAATGGCCGGGGTATTACGTGTCAACTCCGGGTCGGCAAATATTTCCGCTGTACTAACAGAGACTTGCGGCGCTATGACGAGGAACCAAGGCTCGGGTAGATCGACCGGTTGCAGGCGCTCTCCGACCCCTTCGGCGAAGGCCGCGCGACCGCGAACGAACACCGGTACATCGGCCCCGAGGTTCAGGCCCAGTTCGGCCAGGCGATCTTCGCCAAGTCTGGTATTCCACAGATGGTCGAGGCCGACCAGGGTGGTGGCGGCATCCGAGCTGCCGCCGCCGATTCCGCCGCCCATGGGCAGGCGCTTGGTCAGCTGGATGTCGGCGCCCAGCGCACAGCCGCTTTCGCGCTGCAGCAGGCGTGCGGCACGGACGATCAGGTTGCTGTCGTGGTCGACGCCTGGCAATTCGGTGAGCAGGCGAATCTGCCCGTCCTCTCGCGGACGCAAGACCAGTTCGTCACCGTAATCGAGGAACTGGAACAGGGTCTGCAGCTCGTGATAGCCATCGGCACGACGCCCTGTGATGTGCAGCATCAGATTGAGCTTGGCCGGCGCCGGCAGGGTCAGCATCTGCATTCAGCGGCCCAGCTGGCGCGGCTGCCAGTCTTTGACCACCAGGGTGATCTGCAGGTCATGGCCTTCCAGGCGGATGCGCTCGGGCAGGGTGAAGCCGTTGTGCTCGGCATAGGCCAGGTAGTTCACCTGCCAGCCGTCCTGCTCCAGGCGCGCCAGGCGGCTGTCGCTGTCCAGGCTCAGGCGGCTGCGGCTGTCCGGTGCGGGCAGGCCGCGAACCCACCACAGCAGGTGCGATACCGGTAATTGCCAACCGAGCTGAGCCTCTACCAGCGCTTCCGGCGAATCCGCTTCGAAGCGGCCTTGGCCGGCCACTTCCAGTGAAACGGCGTCCGGTCGGCCGGTCAGTCGGGTGGCGCCGCGGCCAAGCGGGCCGGAAAGGCGTATGTCGAAATACTCCTGGCGCTGCAGCCAGAACAGCGTGCCGCTGCCGGATTCCTGCGGCGCTCGGATGCCGATCTTACCGCTGATCTGCCAGCCGTCGAGGGTCTCGACCTGGCTGCGGTGCTCCTTCCAGGCCGCCGCGTTGCCGGGGCCTTCGACCGATTCGCGCGGGCCCATGCCGGCACAGCCGGCGAGCAGCAGGGCCAGACAGGGGGCGACGAGTTTTTTCAGCAGGGTCATGGCTCAGGGCTTCTCCGATCCGGTCAGCCGCTTGAGCGTTTCGCGCAGGATCTGGCTGTCGGGTTGTAGTTTGAGTGCCTTCGACCAGACCGCGCGGGCCTCGCTGCGTTCACCCTTGGTCCAGAGTACCTCGCCCAGGTGCGCCGCCACTTCGTGGTCGGGGAAGCGCTGCAGGGCCTTGCGCAGCAGGGCCTCGGCTTCGCTGAGGTTGCCCAGACGGAAATTGACCCAGCCGAGGCTGTCGAGAATCGCCGGGTCATCGGGGTTGAGCTGGTAGGCCTGTTCGATCAGCTGCAGTGCTTCCTGATGGCGATCGGTGCGGTCGGCGAGGGTGTAGCCGAGGGCATTGAGCGCCATGGCATTGTCCGGCTCACGCTCGATGATGAAGCGCAGGTCACGTTCCAGTTGGCCCAGGTCGCCGCGCTTCTCGGCAAGCATGGCGCGGGTATACAGCAGGTTGAGGTCGTCGGGAAATTCGTCGAGCGCCTGCTCGACCAGGCTCCAGGCCTGCTCGGTGCGGTTGTGCTCGGAGAGGGCTTCGATCTCGATGAGATACAGCTGGATGGCATAGTCGGGTTGCTGCTGACGGGCGTCGGCCAGCACCGCGGAGGCTTCTTCGTCGCGGTTGGCGGAATACAGCAGTTGGCTCTGCAGCAGCTTCGCCGGGAGGAACTCGTTGCCTGGGCCAACCTGCGCCAGTGCGGACAGTGCCTTGGCATTCCGCCCCATGGCCTGATAGGCGCGGCCGAGGTTGAAGTGGGCAGCATCGACATGGCTGCCGCGCTCGACCAGCTCTTCGAGGTAGACGGTGGCTTCGCGCCAGGCTTCGGCCTCCATGCAGACCAGGGCCATGGAGAAGCGCAGGTCATCGTCGGCGGGGTACTGCTGAACCAGGGTGGCGAACTCGCCCATGGCGTCTTCCAGGCGTTCCTGTTCGACCAGCAGGCGCGCATAGGTCAGGCGCAGGCGCTTGTCCTCGGGATGCTGCCGCAGGCTTTTCTCCAGCAGTGTGAGGGCCTCGTCGCTGCGTTGCAGGCTGTGCAGCAGGCGCGCCTCAAGCAGGATGGAGGGGATCTGCCGCTGCTTGGCCGGCTGCTTCTGCAGCAGGGCGAGCGCTTCCTCGCTGCGATCGTCCTGTTGCAGAAGTACGGCCTTGCCAAAGGACAGCTGCGGATTGTCCGGGTGCCTGGCCAGCAGCTTGTCGAAGCTCTGCAGCAGGCCGGCGCGGGTGTCCGGATCGGTTTCCGAAGCCGACAGGGCGAGGAAGTCGAAGTGCGTGTCGCCCTGGCCCTGCAGGACCTTTTCCATGAACTCCATGGATTCCTCGTAGCGCCCGGCGCGCGCCAACTGCACGGCGGCGGCGCGCTGGGCGTCGAGGTTCTCTGGTGCATTGCGTGCCCAGATCAGCGAGGTGTCCAGCGCAGCCTGGTCGGCGCCGAGGTATTCGGCGATGCGAAAGCCGCGCTCGGCGACACCGGCATCCTGCGTCGCATGTGCCTGCTGCACATAGTTGCCCAGGGCGATATCGAAGCGGTTGCGCTGGCCGGCGAGTTCCGCGACCAGCAGTGCATAGAGGGACTGACGGGTGAACGAGCCGTACTCGGTGACCTCGCTGGCGGCAGCCTCCGGCGCAGCGTCCTCGACCGGCGGGCCGCTTTCCGGCGCTTGCTGGGTGAAGGTCTGGCAGCCGCCGAGAATCAGCAGGGCGGCAAGTGCGGCGAGTCTATTCATAGAGGGAAATGTACGGCTGGTGTGCGGTCGCGGCATGATGACACAAGCCGCAGGGCAAGCCCATGGCCCCATGGGGCGCGCAGGCCGGTTTGGCCGGCATTCGGCCGTACCAATCGAATCCGACAATCGAGGGCAATGGTTGTTCTCCATCTGGCGAAGTAGGAGAATTGCGCGCTCCGTTATCGAATCAGCGATTCTGCATGGCTTTCCTCGCGCTTGGCATCAATCACAAGACCGCTTCGGTGGACGTCCGCGAGCGCGTAGCCTTCACGCCGGATCAGATGGTCGAGGCCTTGCGCCAGCTGTGTCGCGTCACGCCAACTCGCGAGGCCGCGATTCTTTCGACCTGCAATCGCAGCGAGCTCTATCTGCAGCAGGATCAGCTGGAAGCCGACGCGGTATTGGCCTGGCTGGCCAACTATCACCGCCTCAGCCTCGACGAACTCAAGGCTTGTGCCTATGTACACGTCGACGACCAGGCCGTGCGTCACATGATGCGCGTCGCCTCCGGGCTCGACTCGCTGGTGCTGGGCGAGCCGCAGATTCTCGGGCAGATGAAGTCTGCCTACGCAGTCGCCCGCGAGGCCGGCAGTATCGGCCCGCTGCTCGGGCGACTGTTCCAGGCCACCTTCAGCACGGCCAAGACCGTGCGGACCGACACGGCCATCGGCGAGAACCCGGTGTCCGTGGCCTTCGCCGCGGTCAGCCTGGCACGGCAAATCTTCAGCAACCTGCAGCGCAGCCAGGCGCTGCTGATCGGCGCCGGCGAAACCATCACCCTGGTGGCGCGCCACCTGCACGAGCAGGGCGTGAAGAAGATCGTCGTCGCCAACCGTACCCTCGAGCGCGCCAGTGCCCTGGCGGCGGAGCTGGGAGCGCAGGCGATCCTGCTCGCCGACATCCCGGAAGAGCTGCACAACAGCGACATCGTCATCAGCTCCACCGCCAGCCAGCTGCCGATCCTCGGCAAGGGTGCGGTGGAGCAGGCGCTGAAGCGGCGCAAGCACAAGCCGATGTTCATGGTCGATATTGCCGTGCCGCGGGACATCGAGCCACAGGTCGGCGAGCTGGATGATGTCTATCTCTACACCGTCGACGACCTGCACGAAGTGGTCGCGGAAAACCTCAAGAGCCGTCAGGGTGCTGCCCAGGCCGCCGAGGAGCTGGTCGCCGCCGGTACCGAGGATTTCATGCAGCGCCTGCGCGAGCTGGCCGCAGTGGATGTGCTCAAGGCCTATCGGCAGCATGCCGAGCGGATTCGCGACGACGAACTGAGCAAGGCCCAGCGTCTGCTGGCCAATGGCGCCAGCGCCGAGGACGTCCTCGCCCAGCTCGCCCGGGGGCTGACCAACAAGCTGCTGCATGCCCCCAGCGTGCAGCTGAAAAAACTCTCCGCCGAGGGCCGCGTCGAGGCGCTTAGCATGGCCCAGGAACTCTTCGCCCTGCACGAGGGCACGGAAAAGACATGAAAGCTTCGCTGCTGAACAAGCTGGACATCCTGCAGGACCGTTTCGAAGAGCTCACCGCGCTGCTCGGCGATGCCGAGGTCATCAGTGACCAGAACCGCTTCCGCGCCTATTCGCGCGAATACGCCGAGGTCGAGCCGGTGATCGTCGCCTATCGCCAGCTGTGCAAGGTCCAGCAGGACCTCGAAGGCGCCCAGGCGCTGCTCAAGGACAGCGATCCCGACATGCGCGAGATGGCCGAGGAGGAAGTGGCCGAGGCCAAGGCGCAGCTCGAAACCCTGGAAGCCAATCTGCAACGCATGTTGCTGCCCAAAGACCCGAACGACGGGCGCAACGTGTTCCTGGAAATCCGCGCCGGTACCGGCGGCGACGAGGCGGCGATCTTCGCCGGCGACCTGTTCCGCATGTATTCGCGCTACGCCGAGAAACAGGGCTGGCGCGTGGAGATCCTTTCCGAGAGCGAGGGCGAGCATGGCGGTTACAAGGAAGTGATTTCCCGCGTCGAGGGCGACAACGTCTACGCCAAGCTCAAGTTCGAGTCCGGCGCGCATCGTGTGCAGCGCGTGCCGGAAACTGAGTCGCAAGGGCGTATCCATACCTCGGCGTGCACCGTGGCGGTCCTGCCGGAGCCGGACGAGCAGGCGGCCGTGGAAATCAATCCGGCCGACCTGCGCATCGACACCTACCGCTCCTCGGGCGCCGGCGGCCAGCACGTCAACAAGACCGATTCGGCGATTCGCATCACCCACCTGCCGACCGGGATCGTCGTCGAGTGTCAGGAAGAGCGTTCCCAGCACAAGAACCGCGCCAAGGCCTTGGCCTGGCTGGCGGCAAAGTTGCAGGACCGCCAGGATGCCGCGGCGCACAAGGAAATATCCGAGACGCGCAAGCTGCTGGTCGGGTCCGGTGATCGTTCCGAGCGCATCCGTACCTACAATTTTCCTCAGGGCCGCGTCACCGACCATCGGGTCAACCTGACACTGTATTCGCTCAACGAAGTGATCGGCGGCGCCGTGGAGCAGGTCATCGAGCCGCTGCTGCAGGAATACCAGGCCGACCAGCTGGCCGCGCTGGGCGACTGATCCTTGCCGCCTTGCGGCGTTTCCACGAGCATCCCATGCCTACCATCGAGTCCCTGCTGCACAGTGCCGATCTGCCGGATTCGCCGAGCGCCAGGCTGGATGCCGAGTGGTTGCTCGCTGCCGCCCTTGGCAAGTCCACCAGCTACCTGCGCACCTGGCCCGAGCGTGAGGTGCCGGGCGACCTTGCCGAGCGCTTCGCGGCTGATCTGGCCCGCCGTCGGCGCGGCGAGCCGGTTGCCTATATCCTCGGCCGCCAGGGCTTCTGGAGCCTGGAGCTGGAGGTCGCGCCGGATACCCTGATTCCTCGTCCGGACACCGAGCTGCTGGTGGAAACCGCTCTGCAGCTGCTTCCGGCAACGCCGGCCCGGGTACTCGACCTGGGCACCGGAACCGGTGCGATCGCGCTGGCGCTGGCGGCTGAACGGCCGCAGTGGCAGGTCAGCGGTGTCGACCGCATCGAGGCCGCGGTCGTGCTCGCCGAACGCAATCGCCTGCGCCTCGGACTGGGCAATGCCCACTTCGCACGCAGCGACTGGTTCGCCGAGGTGACGGGGGAGCGCTTCCAGTTGATCGTGAGCAACCCGCCGTACATTCCTGCCAGCGATCCGCATCTGCAACAGGGCGACGTGCGCTTCGAGCCGCAGAGTGCGCTGGTGGCCGGGGTGGACGGGCTGGACGACATCCGTACGATCATCGCCCAGGCTCCCGCCCATCTGACCGCGGGCGGCTGGCTGCTGCTGGAGCATGGCTTCGATCAGGCGCCGGCGGTGCGTTCACTGATGGCGGCGCACGGCTTCGAGGCGTGCGAAAGCCGCCGCGACCTGGGCGGCCACGAGCGCGTCAGTCTCGGGCGGCTGCCATGACCTTTCTGTTACGCGAGGTGCTTGATGCTGAGTGACGAAGAACTGCTGCGTTACAGCCGGCAGATCCTGCTCAAGCAGGTCGATATCGAGGGGCAGCTGCGCCTCAAGCAGAGCCGGGCGCTGATCGTCGGCCTCGGCGGGCTCGGCTCGCCGGTGGCGCTGTATCTCGCGGCTGCAGGGGTTGGCGAACTGCATCTGGCCGACTTCGACACGCTGGACCTGACCAACCTGCAGCGCCAGATTGCGCATGACAGCCGCTCCCTGGGGCTGCATAAGGTGGATTCGGCCATGGCCCGGCTGGAAGCATTGAACCCGCATGTGCGTCTGATTCCTTATTGCAGCGGGCTGGATGCCGACTCGCTGGATGCAGTGGTTGCCCAGGTCGATCTGGTGCTCGACTGCACGGACAATTTCGCCATCCGCGAGGCGGTCAATGCAGCCTGCGTGAAGGCCCGAAAGCCTCTGGTCAGCGGTGCGGCGATTCGTCTCGAGGGACAGCTCTCCGTGTTCGATCCGCGGCTGGAAGCCAGCCCCTGCTATCACTGCCTATACGGGCATGGCAGCGAGGCTGAGCTGACCTGCAGCGAGGCGGGCGTGGTCGGTCCGCTGGTGGGCATGGTCGGCAGCCTGCAGGCGCTGGAGGCGCTCAAGTTGCTGGCCGGATTCGGCGAGCCGTTGATCGGCCGTCTGCTGTTGATCGATGCGCTGTCCAGCCGTTTTCGCGAGTTGCGCGTCAAGCGCGATCCGCATTGCGCGGTGTGTGGCTCGACCGATGAGTGATTGCAACGCCCCCGTCGGCGTATTCGATTCCGGCGTCGGCGGGCTTTCGGTGCTGCGTGAGATTCGCCGGCGCCTTCCGCACGAATCGCTGCTGTATCTGGCCGACAGCGCTCATGTGCCCTATGGCGAGAAGAGTCCGGAGTACATCCGCGAGCGCTGCCGCATCATCGCGGCATTTTTCGTCGAGCAGGGCGCGAAGGCGCTGGTGCTGGCCTGCAACACCGCGACGGCGGCCGGTGTGACCGAGCTGCGCGAGCTGTACCCGGATTTACCCATCATCGGCATGGAGCCGGCGGTAAAGCCCGCCGCCGCGGCCACCCGCAGTGGCGTGGTAGGCGTGCTGGCCACCACCGGTACGCTGAAAAGCGCCAGGTTCGCTGCGTTGCTAGATCGCTTCGCCGGCGACGTGCGCGTTATCACTCAGCCCTGCCCGGGGCTTGTCGAGCGTATCGAGGCAGGCGATCTCGCCAGCGACGAGACACGGGCCATGCTCGAAGGGTGGGTCGGGCCATTGCTGGCGCAGGGCTGCGATACCCTGATCCTGGGCTGCACCCATTACCCGTTCATTCGACCACTGTTGGCGCAGTTGCTGCCCGGCGACGTCCGTCTGATTGATACCGGGGCGGCCGTCGCGCGACACTTGCACGAACTGCTGGCCGAACGCCATCTGCTGAGCAGCGGCGAGGCCAGTCAGCGGTTTTATTGCAGCGGCGATCCGCAGCGAATGTCCGGCGTGTTGCCTACACTTTGGGGAGAACATGCAGAGGTCGAGTTGTTCTCCCGGTAGGAACTCCCGCCGCGGCGGAGTTTCTCAATTGATGCTGGCGATAATTAACCAAACAAACGCAGTGTTTTTATAAGGAAGTTCCCATGAAAAAACTGTTTACCCTGGCTGCAGTAGCGGCACTCTCGGTCGGGCAGATGGCGGCTGCTCACGCTGTGGACTTCACCGTTGCGGTCGGCCAGACCGACGAGTCGACCATGACCTATCGCCTGGGTGCGCAATTCGACTTCAACAGGAGCTGGTTCCAGACCAGCGTCGGGCGACTGACCGGGTATTGGGATGCGGGTTACACCTACTGGGAGGGCGACGAGTCCACCAGCAATCACAGCATTTCGCTGGCTCCGGTCTTCGTCTACGAGTTCGCCGGTCAGTCGGTCAAGCCTTATGTCGAGGCCGGCATCGGCGTGGCGGCATTCGAGAACACCGAGGTGGAGGGCAACCGTCTGGGGTCGTCGTTCCAGTTCGAAGACCGCATCGGTGCGGGTCTGCGCTTCGCCGGCGGCCATGAAGTCGGCGTGCGCGCGATCCACTATTCCAACGCGGGCATCAAGAAGCCGAACGACGGCATCGAGAGCTACGCCCTGCATTACCGGGTGGCGTTCTAAGCGATAACACACCCTCCTGCAGGGCTTTCGCCGGCCCTGCAGTGCGCCTGCTCACGCAGTCTCAGTCATACGCCGTGGCGCTGCCCTTGCGCTCTTCGCGGCAATCCTGCGAACCCAGTTCGAACTCCCGGCAGATCAGCGGCCGCTGCGCGTAGATGGTGCAGCGCATGCTGTCCCGGTCGAGCGCCGCGCACCAGCCGTCATCCAGCCTACGCATTACTTCGCCGCCCCAGCTGTCTCTGTCGATGAATCGCGGCGGTACGCCGGTATCGCCGAACAGCATGACTTCGAGACGGCAGCAGCACGCCGCGCAGGTGGAGCAGCTGACGGGGTCTTCGAGTTGTCGGTGGGCAATAGTCGCGTCGGTCATGGCGGCAGTCTAGCCGATGTGCGCGACTCAGGCGGGGAAGGGGGCGGCCCCAGCGGACGCTGGGGCCGTTTGTTTCAGACTTCTTCGTTCAGCTGCTTGTTGCGCCACCCCTCGCCGCCGGGCAGCACCAGGTTGAGCAGTAGCGCGATGATCGCGCACAGCGAGATGCCGGACAGGGTGAACTCGCCGTAGCCGATCGCCATGCCGCCGATGCCGAACACCAGCGTCACCGAGACGATGATCAGGTTGCGTGCTTCGGACAGGTCGACCTGATGGCGGATAAGTGTGCTCAGGCCGACCACCGCGATCGAGCCGAACAGCAGGCAGAGAATGCCGCCCATGACCGGTACCGGAATGCTCAGCAAGCCGGCGCCGAACTTGCCGATGAAGGCCAGCGCGATGGCGAATATCGCCGCCCAGGTCATGATCTTCGGGTTGTAGTTCTTGGTCAGCATCACCGCGCCCGTCACTTCGGCGTAGGTCGTGTTCGGCGGCCCACCGAACAGGCCGGCCGCGGACGTCGCCACGCCGTCACCGAGCAGCGTGCGATGCAGGCCCGGCTTCTTCACATAGTTGTTGCCGGTCACGCTGCCGATGGCGACCACGCCGCCGATGTGCTCGATCGCCGGAGCCAGGGCTACGGGGACCATGAACAGAATGGCGCCGATGTTGAACTCCGGCGTGATGAAGTTGGGCATCGCCAGCCAGGGCGCCGCGGCGATGCCGCTGGTGTCGACCACGCCGAAGGCAAAGGACAGGCCGTAGCCCACAGCGACGCCAGCGAGAATCGGCACCAGACGGAACAGACCCTTGCCCAATACCGCTACCAGCAGCGTGGTGATCAGCGCCGGCATGGAGATGAACATCGCCGTGTGGTACGGGATGAGTTGAGCACTGCCGTCGCCGGCCTTGCCCATGGCCATGTTCACAGCCACTGGCGACAGCGCCAGGCCGATGGAAATGATCACCGGAGCGATGACCACCGGTGGCAGCAAGCGGTCGATGAAGCCCGGCCCTTTCAGGCGCACGGCGAAGCCGAGCACCATGTACACGAGCCCGGCCGCCGCCACGCCACCCATTACGGCCGGCAGCCCGAACTCACCCTTGGCGGCGATGATCGGGGCGATGAAGGCGAAGCTCGATGCAAGGAACACCGGTACCTGGCGCTTGGTGATCAGCTGGAACAGGAGCGTGCCGAGACCTGCGGTGAACAGAGCTACGTTGGGGTCCATGCCGGTGATCAGTGGCATCAGCACCAGCGCGCCGAAGGCGACGAACAGCATTTGCGCGCCGGCCAGTACCTGCCGGCCTACCGGCTCCTCGGGATGCGACATGCTCAGATGTCCTTCTGCTTGGTGCCGAAAATCTTGTCACCGGCATCGCCCAGACCCGGGACGATGTAGCCATGCTCGTCCAGGCGCTGATCGATGGATGCGGTGAAGATCAGCACATCAGGATGCGCCTTCTCCACGGCGGCGATGCCTTCCGGTGCGGCGACCAGGACCAGCGCGCGAATCTCCTTGCAGCCCGCTTTTTTCAGCATGTCGATGGTCGCAACCATCGAGCCGCCGGTGGCAAGCATTGGATCGATGATGATCGCCAGGCGCTGTTCGATTTCCGGGACCAACTTTTCCAGATAGGTCTGCGCCTGCAGCGTTTCTTCGTTGCGGGCAATGCCAACCGCGCTGACCTTGGCGCCGGGAATCAGGCTGAGGACGCCATCGAGCATGCCGATGCCGGCACGCAGAATCGGTACTACGGTAATCTTCTTGCCGGATATCTTTTCCACCTGAACGGGGCCGCACCAGCCATCGATGCTGTAGTGTTCCAGCGGCAGGTCCGAGGTCGCTTCATAAGTGAGGATCGATCCCACTTCCTGCGCCAGTTCACGGAAGTTCTTGGTGCTGATGTCTGCACGGCGCATCAGACCGAGCTTGTGGCGGATCAGCGGGTGGCGGATCTCTCGAATGGGCATTGTGGGCTCCGGCGGGCAAATAAACCGGCTTAGATTAAAGCATCGCCGGGTCAGCGGCTATTCGTGCGTCATCCGGCCAGCGGACTTGCTGCGCGCGGCGAGGGTGGGTATCTTCCCCGCCCTTTCGCGAACGGCCAAAACCGGGCTGTTCGGTCAGGTTTTTCGCTGTCCGGGTTCGCCTGGCATTACGGCGATTCAACCGCACGAGCTGCCAGCCCCGGCTGGTGCTCCCAACTAAATCTCTGGGGGAATCGCTTCATGTCCGTCGATCTCGCACATATCCGCCAAGTCATGGCCGAGGCAGACTGCCTGTACACCGAGGAACAAGTCGAAGCGGCTATCGCCAAGGTTGCCGAAACCATCAACGCTGAACTGGCCGAGCGCAACCCGGTGGTGTTCTGCGTCATGAACGGCGGGCTGATCTTCTCCGGCAAGCTGGTGCCGAAGCTGAACTTCCCTCTCGAGCTGTCCTACCTGCATGCGACCCGTTACCGCAACGAGACCAGCGGTGGTGAGCTGTTCTGGAAGGCCAAGCCCGAGATTTCCTTCATCGATCGCGACGTGCTGATCATCGATGACATCCTGGATGAGGGGCACACGCTGGGCGCAATCATCGATTTCTGCCGTCACGCCGGGGCTGCCGCCGTGCATACCGCGGTACTGATCGACAAGGACCACCAGCGCAAGGCGCGCCCGGATCTGAAGGCGGACTACGTTGGCCTCAGCTGCATCGACCGCTACATCTTTGGTTACGGCATGGACTACAAGGGCTACTGGCGCAACGCCGCCGGAATCTATGCGGTAAAAGGCCTGTAAACGTCCCGTAGCGCGACGTCTTGCCTTGTGCAAGGGTGCGCCCGCAATGGGTGCGCCTGACATCGCGCCTGTGTTACAGGCTCACCACGCTGGCGTAGTGCCTGCTTTCTGTTTCGTTTCCCCCCACCAGTGCACCAAAGGTAACGCTGATCCGCGCTATTCAGCGGTACTCGTCGGCCCTCGCGCCTCGCTCTAAGCACACTGATACACGCGCCCGGGTGGTGGCATGCGCGTGGTTTGGAGCGAGATATCGCTCCCATGAATTGAACTTTAGGATAACTGGCCGGCATTTCTTCAAGCTGAGCGCGGCAAACGCTCTGCGACGGGGTTTGCGGCCCGTACATTCGCGGCTAAGCTCTCAACGTCCCTTGTACGCATGGCCTTAGCTAATCGCGCTGAAAGCCACTGCTGGGAAGGCAAATAACACTAAAGGATTACAAGCTAAATCAAACCTTAGTGCGCTTAACCCCCCTTCGGCGTCTGGGTAGGGTTGACGCACTTCGAACCAACCAGGAGCGCCTCATGACAAAAACAACAAGGCAAGGAATCTTCCAGCCGAAGTCTCTAGCTCTCGCCGTAGCGCTGGGCACTGCCGCCCCGGCCTACGCTGTGAACTTCAATATCGGCGAGATCGAAGGGCAATTCGACTCGTCCATGTCCATTGGTGCCAGCTGGTCGACGACCGATCGCGATATGGATCTGGTCGGCATTAATAATGGCGGTACCGGCTTCACTCAGACAGGCGATGACGGCCGTCTGAACTTCAAGAAGGGCGAAACCTTCTCCAAGATTTTCAAAGGCGTACACGATCTCGAACTTCGTTATCGCGATAGCGGGGCCTTCGTCCGGGGCAAATACTGGTACGACTTCGAGCTGAAGGATGAGAGTCGACTGTTCAAGGACATCAGCGACAGCAACCGGAAAGAAGCCGCTCAATCTTCCGGCGCGCAAATCTTGGACGCTTTCGTTTATCACAACTACGCGCTCGGCGATCTGCCCGGCACCGTTCGCGTCGGTCGGCAGGTAGTTAGCTGGGGTGAAAGTACGTTCATCGGCAACAGCATTAATTCTATCAACCCGCTTGATGCTGCTGCTTTCCGCAGGCCTGGCGCCGAAATCAAGGAAGGTCTTATTCCGGTCAATATGTTCTACATCTCGCAAAGTCTGACAGATCGCTTGAGCATGGAAGCGTTCTATCAGATCGAATGGGATCAGACCATTGCCGATAACTGCGGAACTTTCTTCGCTGTTGACGTGGTTCAGGATGGTTGCAACAACAATTATCACGTGGGTAGTTATTCACCTGCGCTTGGTCAGTTAGCGGGGCTCGCGGGCTTCTATGGCCAAGGCTTCGACTACACAACGGAAGGTATTGTGCTGCCACGTGCAGGAGATCGAGATGCTCGTGACTCAGGGCAGTTTGGATTGGCGCTACGCTGGCTCGGGGATGCAACGGAGTACGGCGCATATTTTATGAACTATCATAGTCGTACGCCAAACTTGAGCACCCAGAGTGCGGGCCTTGCTACTGCATTGGCGTTAGGCGACATCATGGCCGGCGCAGGCCCATTTGCTGCAGACGCTGCACGGGCGGTGATGCTCGGTAATGGCAGTTATTATCTTGAATATCCGGAAGATATTCAGTTATATGGCCTTAGCTTCTCTACCACCTTACCTTCAGGAACCGCTTGGTCTGGCGAAATAAGCTATCGTCCTAACGCGCCTGTACAAATTAATACGCAAGATGTTACTAGAGCACTGCTAAATCCAATTGCGCCAGGAACGTCTCCGATCGACAGTACTTTCGGTGCAGAGAATCGCGGTTACAACCGCAAGGAAATCACCCAGCTGCAGACCACATTCACTCACTTTTTCGATCAGGTGTTGGGCGCTGGTCGGGTGACAGTGGTGGGCGAGGTCGGCTACACGCATGTCGGCGGCCTCGAGAGCACCAGCGAGCTGCGCTATGGTCGTGACGCTATCTACGGCACTCCGGATGATCCAGCCGCTTTGGCCCGCTACGGCCGTCACGGCTTCGTAACCGCCAATTCCTGGGGCTACCGCCTGCGCGCCATCGCGGACTACAACAACGTCTTCGCCGGCATCAACCTCAAGCCCAATCTGTCCTTCTCGCACGACGTCGACGGTTACGGTCCCAACGGTCTGTTCAACGAAGGCTCCAAGGCGGTCAGCATTGGTCTGGATGCCGAGTACCAGAATATGTACACCGCCAGCCTGTCCTACACCGATTTCTTCGGCGGCGACTACAACACGCTGGTTGACCGCGACTTCCTCGCGTTCAGCGTGGGCGTGAACTTCTAAGGAGACCAGCCAAGTGTCCGGCCGATGAGGATGATCGGCCGGACATCAGCGACAGGCATGGGCCTCCGGCCTATAACAAGATCAAGAGGAACTGGAATCGTATGAAAACAACAAGAAAACTATTCAGTGTCTTGGCCTTCTCCCTGCTGGCAAGCAGTGTGATGGCTGCCGTCTCCCCTGAAGAAGCCGCCAAGCTCGGCACATCCCTGACGCCATTGGGGGCTGAAAAGGCCGGTAATTCCGATGGCAGCATCCCCGAGTGGACCGGCGGCCTGAAGACCGACGCCGCGCCGCTCAAGAACGGTCACCTGACCAATCCGTTCAAGGACGAGCAACCGAAGTTCGTCATCACCGCGCAGAACGCCGAGCAGTACAAGGACAAGCTGACCGCAGGTCAGTTGGCCATGTTCAAGCGTTACCCGGAAACCTACAAGATTCGCGTGTTCCCCACGCACCGTACCGTCGCTGTGCCGGATGAGATCTACGAGGCCGCGAAGAAAAGCGCAGTCAATACCGAGCTCGTCGAGGGTGGCAACGGCCTCGCCAACTTCACCGATAGTCGCTACTACGCCTTCCCGATTCCGAAGAATGGTCTGGAAGTGGTGTGGAACCACATCACTCGTTACCGCGGCGGTAACGTGCGCCGCAATATCGTTCAGGCAACTCCGCAAACCAACGGTAGCTACACCATGGTTCACTTCGAGGACGAGGTGGCTTTCCCGCTGGGCATGACGGATCTGGACCCGGAGCGCGCGAAGAACGCCTTGCTGTTCTTCAAGCAGCGGGTGACAGCGCCTTCTCGACTGGCTGGTAACGTGCTGCTGGTGCACGACTCGCTGGATCAGGTGAAGGAGCCGCGTCAGGCCTGGATCTACAACGCCGGGCAGCGTCGGGTTCGCCGCGCTCCGCAGGTCGCGTATGACGGCCCGGGTACCGCATCCGACGGTATGCGCACCACCGACAACTTCGACATGTTCAGTGGCGCACCGGATCGCTATGACTGGAAGCTGATCGGCAAGAAGGAGCTGTACATCCCCTACAACAGTTACGAGATCGCCTCCAGTGACCTGAAGTACAAGGACATCATCAAGGCCGGTCACGTCAATCAGGATCTGGCGCGCTACGAGCTTCACCGTGTCTGGGAAATCGAGGCGACTCTCAAGAGCGGCGAGCGGAACATCTATGCCAAGCGTCGCTTCTTCGTCGACGAGGACAGCTGGACCATCGTTCAGTCTGAGCTCTACGACGGCCGTGGACAGCTCTGGCGCGTAGGTGAAGCCCATTCGCTGCAGTACTACCAGCACAAGGTTCCGGCCTACGCGTTCGAGGCGCTGTACGACATCATTTCCGGCCGCTATATCGCGATCGGCATGAGCAACGAGGAAAAGCCTCACGAGTATGGCTATCGTGCCTCTGCCCGTGACTTCACACCGGCCGCCCTGCGTAATGCCGGGGTACGTTGATCGTCTGATATTTGGCTTGTGAATAAGGCGGCCGGATTGGCCGCCTTTTTTTTTGCTTCCAACCAGCGGATGATAATTTCCGATTAAAGAGTTCCAGTGTCAGAACGCTATCGCGCCGGCTGGACCTGCTAGCCAACGTTGCGGCCGCATGCAATGACAGGGATGGCGTTTCGACTGACGGCCGTGATAACCGAGCGTAACGCCTGGCACGCACTGCGCTGTGTTTCAATGGATTGATCAGAACAAGAGAACCGTTGCCATGTCCGTACGCTTCATTCCTGATGCGCTCAGTGCAGAGGCAAGTCCCGCAGGGCAATTCCCGTCCATTCCCCGTCTGCCTCCGCTGCACGTCCGGCGGCCTCGATTGACGCAGGCGCTGCTCGACAGCGACTGCCGGCTGCGTTTGATCTGCGCTCCGGCAGGATTCGGCAAGACCGTGCTGATGAGCGAGTGCGCTCGGCAGGTGCCGGCGGACACGCGGTTGGTCTGGCTGGACCTCGGTGGGCGAGCCTGCACGGTGGAAGCGCTGCATGAGCAACTCGGTACTGCCTTGGCAGAGCCCGCAGGCGGCGGTTCTGAAAACGACTTGCTGGCTTTGCTGCGTCGCATCCGCCAGCCCGTCTGGATCATGCTCGACGACTACCCGCGGGACTCCAGTCCCGAACTCGATGATTGCCTCGATCTGCTGCTGGACATGGGGCCGTCCACGGTCAGCTGGTGGGTCACCAGTCGGCGTCAGCCGGCGTGGAAATTGCCCCGGTTGCTCTTGCAGGGGCACCTGTTCGAACTTGAGGCCGAAGCGCTGGCATTCACGGCCGATGAGCTTGAACAGGTGCTCAAGGTCCATCGATTGGCCCTTTCCCCAGAGAGCTTCCAGCAGCTGCAGCGCGTCCTGGAGGGCTGGCCAGCCGGCGTCTGCCTGATGCTGCTGAACGCCGACGAACACGCCCTGCGCGAGCGGCTGCAGGCCGGCACACCGCTGCTCAGGGATTACGTGCAGCGGGAAGTGATGGCGGGGTTGAGCGACGAGGTGCGGCGCGCGCTGTTGGCCCTGGCGCGCATGCCGCGTTTCTCCGCAGAACTGTGCGATCACGTCCTCGACGGTGTGGGCCGCGAGATCCTCGATGTCCTCAAGACACGCCAGCTCTTCATCAGGCAGATCGACAACTGTGGGGAGTGGTTCAGGTTGTGGAAGCCTCTGGCCCTGATGCTGCAGCGCTCCGCGGAAAATGCGGCGCCGACTCAGGCGCATCTGCGTGCCTGTCAGTGGTTTGCCAGTCGCGGCGAGATGCGCGAAGCAGTGGAGCATGCCTTGTGGGCCGGGCAGCCGGAAGTGGCGGCCAATTACCTGCAGCGGTACGGCCAGGAACAGTTGCTGATCGGCGACAACGTGTCGCGCTTCCTCAAATGGCGAAGCGAGCTACCCCAAGACCTGTTCGCCAGTACTACGCGATTGATCGTGTTACAGGGCTGGGCGCTGATCATTTCGGCGCGACTCGACGAGGTAGATGAGTGCCTGGCCGAGCTCGCCAAGTTCTTCCCTCAGCCCGACGCGCGCCGGCAGGCGCAGCTGCTGGCGCAGTGGCAGGCGCTGCGGGGCTTTCTGGCGCGTCTGCGCGGCGAGCCCGAGGCGCGACAGCACTGCCTGCAGGCGCTGGAAGTGCTCTCCGACCACGCCTGGGCGCAACGCGTCCTCTGTTTGCAGGTTCTGACGCAGCAGGCCATGGCCGAAGGCGAGCTGGAGCTTGCCCAGCACTACAACAGCGAGGGCATGAAGCTCGCACGGCTCAAGGGCAGTGTGCTCTATGAGGTAATGCTCAGCGTCGACCGAATCCAGTTGCTGGAGCTGACCGGCGAGTTCGAGCGGGCAGTCGGGGTGCTTAACGAGGCACTGCAGGCCCTGCGCGAGTCGGTTCGACACAGCCCGTTGATCGGACGGCTGCAGCTGTTGCAGGGCCACCTATTGGCCTATCAGGGGCTCGACGAGCCTGCGCAGGAGGCCTACCAGCAGGGCAAGGCCGAGACCGAAACCTGCGGCGACTCCTACTGTTTCTTCGGCTACGTCGGGCTTGCCGAGCTGGCGGCGCGCAATCAGGAGTTCGCCTGCGCTTATCACTGGCTGCGCGACGCCGAGCGGCTGTCACAGTGGCGCCATGTCCCTGAGGCACGTTTCCGCGGCATCCTGCCGCTGATAAACGGAGTGGCTTGGCTACATCAGGGGGAACTGCGCAAGGCTCGCAGTGCACTCTGCCAGGTGTTGGAACTCTACGAAGGGCGCGGTTATCTGTCGCCGTCCGGCTTCTACGAATTGCTGCCGAGGGTGCGCCGCTATCTGGCTGTGATCGACATCCTGGACGGGCAGCCGGCGAAAGCGATTGCCGCGTTACGTGAACAGATCGAGCAGAACCTCGCTGCGCAGCGCCTCGGGCTTGCGTGCGAGTGCCGTTTCAGCCTGGCCGAGGCCTTGCACGTCGATGGTCAGGCGGTGGATGCGGAGGCCGAGGTGCGCCTGGCGCTGGGAGAGGCGGCTCGGCAGCATCTGGTCAAGCCGCTGTACGAACTGGCGCACCGCCAACCTCAGTGGCTGGCGCGGGTGCTGCCTGCGGTGAAGGGGGAATCGCTGCGGCAGCGTCTGTTGAGATACGAGCGCGAGCCGGAGCCTACTCAGGCTGCGACGGAGGAAACCGTTCTCAGCAATCGCGAGCTCACTGTCTTGCGCCTGATCGCTCAGGGCTGTTCGAACCAGGAGATCGCCGAGCAGTTATTCATCTCGCTGCATACGGTCAAGACCCATGCGCGGCGGATCAACACCAAGCTGGGGGTCGCGCGCAGGACTCAGGCGGTGGCCAAGGCCAAGGCGCTTGCCTGGCTCTGATGCCGGGGAACACCGTTGCGCCTGGGTCAGACGCCAGGCGCAACGATACGCTGCGGATACGTTGATCGGCAGCGGGAAGAGAGTTCTTGTTGTTGTTTTGAGGACGATAGGGGGAAACGCGGCAACCTGCAGGCAGTCAGGCTGAAGCCGCTACAGCGGGGCGGGCTGCAAACCTCCGTGAAGTGCACGTGGCGGCATCTGCTCGCCGCGTTCGATGGCGAGGCTGACCTGCAGGCTGGTGATCAGGCGTTGCAGCTGTTGCTGATCGCGCCACTGCTCCGCACTGATGAAGCGCTTCACCGCGACGCCTTCGGCGCCGGTCAGGGTCAGCAGGATGCTGCCGTCCGGCTTCTCGATGCTGAAGTTGACGTTGTAGCGGGGACGAAACACATCACTGATCTTCTGGAATGGACTCGTCATGCCTAAGTACCTGTATAGGGGGTTGCCAGCAATGGACCCGGTAAGGCGATGACAAGTTTCCCGGGCGCAGCGTGTCCTGACTGCTGCAAAACGCCGCAATGCTCCTTGGCGTTACGCCTGGCTGCTCAGCTCGGCCAGCGCTTCCGGGCTGCTCTTGAAGGCTTTGGCGAACAACTCACGGTGCCGCGCCATGAAGATCCCGATATCTTCGGCCTGCTGCTCACTCAACGAGGGCGATGCCTGTTGCAGTACGGCCGCTAGCGCCTCGGCCAGCTCAAGCATTTTGTCGTGACGATCGGCTTCGGCTTTATCCATGAACAAACGCTCCAGGTCCCGACTGCTGCGGTACACCACTTCGACGGCCATTTACCACCTCGGTCATTGGCTGATTGATACTGTTTATATGTACAGGATAAGCGGGCGCGGCGAAGATTGGTAGCGTGCCGTTGCGTCAGTGAGCGAAATGCCCTTGCAGCCGCTCGGCGTGAAACTCCAGGGTCGCGGCGCGATATCCGCTACGCAGCAGCGGCAGCGGCAGGCAGGACTCCCAGCGCGCGCCCGGTTGCAGATCGCCGGGCCCTTGGTAGGCGGGAGCGTCATAGGCACGGCGCGCAAGGTTGGTGCGTGAGCCCGGGGCATAGGCGGCCACCTCCCATTGCAGACTCTGCAGCTTCCTGTCCGTGTGGTTGACCAGTTGCACATGCAGCGGCTGAGCGCCCGGGCAGCGCTGCGGGTCGTGGGTTAGCCGGATCTCGAGGCGCGACAGCAGCTGCTCCTCACGATGTTCCTGCCAGAGCACCCAGCCGGCGACAAGTGCCAGACCGAGCACGGCCCCCAGCGAGATCGGCACCGCTCTCAGCGGGTAGCGGACCAGCAGTACCAGCCAGGTGAGGATGAGCAGGGCGCCGATCAGCATGAGCGCGCCCCTGCGGACAAACGGCTAAGCGACATGGAAGACCTCCGCATTGACCGGCTCATGCTAACCCGTGCCGGGCGAGGCTGCGCAAGGATGGGGCGCGCATTTGTAGCAGGATGTCAGTCGCTGGTTTTGCCTCGGCTGGCCAGGCGCTCGAGTGCGGCTCGTAGCGCCGGATCACGAATGCCCTGGGCGGCCGCCTGAATGCTGTCAGCGGCGTTGCTCGACAGCGGCGGTGTAGCGGCAGGCTGGTGCCTCGGTGGCGGCGGTGGCTGTACCTTGAACTGGATACGAAGCAGTCCGGCGAACTCTTCCATGGCTTCCAGCTGGCGTTGCAGGCGGCGCTGCTGGTAACGCAAGCGTGTGGCCCAATGGCCATCGGTGACGATCAGCAACAGACAACCCTCACGCCAGGAGGCCACGCGGCAATGCTCACGCGCAGCAGGCTGCAGCTGGCTCTCCAGCAACCGCTGCAGACGCTCGAGTCGCAGGGCCTCCCCGAACAAGGCTCGGAGCGGCTTTGCTTCGCGCAACAGTGAGGCGGGTGCGCGGGCCGGTGATGGGCGAAAGGCCATGATGGTCGGAAGATCCGTGATGACGGCATTCATGGTAACAGAAGGCCGCACGGCCGAAGCCGGCCAGTACGGGAGGCGTGTGGTTGAAATGAGGCGTCACGAGCCCCATGTTGAGCGGCGAACGGTCGCCTGCCAGCGCCATTGGCGGGTCGCCGTGCTGCGCAGTCAGGCACCTTTCCTCAGTGCCGTTTCCGAGTAGAATGGCCCCTTTGCACGTTGCCGTGACCTCACGGACGTGCCTCCATCCCCAGCATGGAAGTCTTTGTCGATATGTTTGCGCCTTTATTGAAGAAACTCTTTGGAAGCAAGAATGAGCGTGAAGTCAAACGCATGCTCAAGGCGGTGCAAGCCGTCAATGCACTCGAAGAGCAGATGCTGTCGCTCTCCGACGAGCAACTGCGCAGCAAGACCGAAGAGTTCAAGGCCCGTCTCGAGAAAGGCGAAACCCTCGACCAGATCCTCCCCGAAGCATTCGCCGTCTGCCGCGAAGCCGGCAAGCGCGTCATGGGCATGCGCCACTTCGACGTGCAGCTGATCGGCGGCATGACCCTGCACGAAGGGCGTATCGCCGAGATGCGCACCGGCGAAGGCAAGACGCTGGTGGCAACCCTGGCGGTGTACCTCAACGCACTGGCCGGCAAGGGTGTACACGTGGTCACCGTCAACGACTACCTGGCCCGCCGCGACGCCAACTGGATGCGTCCGCTGTATGAGTTCCTCGGCCTCACCGTCGGTATCGTCACGCCGTTCCAGCCGCCGGAAGAAAAGCGCGCCGCCTATGCCGCCGATATCACCTACGGCACCAACAACGAGTTCGGCTTCGACTACCTGCGCGACAACATGGCGTTCAGCCTCCAGGAAAAGAACCAGCGCGAACTCAACTTCGCGGTCATCGACGAAGTCGACTCCATCCTGATCGACGAAGCACGTACCCCGCTGATCATCTCCGGCCAGGCCGAAGACAGCTCCAAGCTCTATCAGCAGATCAACCAGCTGATTCCTCGCCTCAAGCAGCACATCGAGGAAGAAGAAGGCGTCGTCACTCAGGAAGGGCACTTCAGCATCGACGAGAAGACCCGTCAGGTCGAACTGAACGAGCAAGGCCATCAGTACATCGAAGAGCTGCTCACCGCAGCCGGCCTGCTGGCCGAAGGCGAGAGCCTCTACTCGGCGCACAATCTCGGCCTGCTGACCCACGTGTACGCCGGGTTACGTGCCCACAAGCTGTTCCACCGCAACGTCGAATACATCGTGCAGAACAACCAGGTGCTGCTGATCGACGAGCACACCGGCCGGACCATGCCAGGGCGCCGACTCTCGGAAGGGCTGCACCAGGCCATCGAGGCCAAGGAAGGGCTGCAGATCCAGCCGGAAAGCCAGACCCTCGCTTCCACCACCTTCCAGAACTACTTCCGCCTCTACAAGAAGCTCGCCGGCATGACCGGCACGGCCGATACCGAAGCTTTCGAATTCCAGCAGATCTACAACCTGCCCGTGGTGGTCATCCCGACCAACAAGCCGCTGGCGCGCAAGGACTTCAATGACCTCGTCTACCTGACCCAGGAAGAGAAGTTCGCCGCGATCATCGCCGATATCAAGGAATGCCGCGAACAGGGCCGCCCCGTGCTGGTCGGCACCGCGACCATCGAGACGTCCGAGTACGTGTCGCGTCTGCTGGAGAAGGAAGGCATCGAACACAAGGTGCTCAACGCCAAGCACCATGACAAGGAAGCCGAAATCATCGCCCAGGCCGGTCGCCCGGGTGCGGTGACCATCGCCACCAACATGGCGGGTCGTGGTACCGACATCCTGCTCGGTGGTAACTGGGAAGTGGAAGTCGCGGCACTGGAGAATCCGACCGAAGAGCAGGTCGCGCAGATCAAGGCCGACTGGCAGAAGCGCCACCAGCAGGTGCTGGAGGCCGGCGGTCTGCACGTGATCGCGTCCGAGCGTCACGAGTCGCGTCGTATCGACAACCAGCTGCGTGGCCGGGCCGGTCGCCAGGGGGACCCAGGCTCCAGCCGTTTCTACCTGTCGCTGGAAGACAGCCTGATGCGCATCTTCGCCTCCGACCGGGTGAAGAACTTCATGAAGGCGCTGGGTATGGAGTCCGGCGAGGCCATCGAGCACCGCATGGTCACCAATGCCATCGAGAAGGCGCAGCGCAAGGTCGAAGGGCGCAACTTCGACATGCGCAAGCAGCTGCTCGAATACGACGACGTGGCCAACGAGCAGCGCAAGGTGATCTACCACATGCGCAACAGCCTGCTGGCGGCAGACGAAATCGGCCAGACCATCGCCGAGTTCCGCCAGGAGGTGCTGGACGCATCCATCAGCGCGCATATCCCGCCGCAGTCGCTGCCCGAGCAGTGGGACATCCCCGGTCTGGAAGCGGTGCTCTACAGCGATTTCGGCGCGCGCCTGCCGATTCAGCAGTGGCTCGACGAGGACGAGAAGCTCTACGAAGAGACCCTGCGCGAGAAAATCATGCAGGCGCTGCTGGCGGACTACCAGGAGAAGGAAGAGCTGGCCGGCCCCGAGGCGCTGCGCACCTTCGAGAAGCAGATCGTGCTGCGCGTGCTGGACGACCTGTGGAAAGAACATCTGTCGACCATGGACCATCTGCGCCACGGCATTCACCTGCGCGGTTATGCGCAGAAGAACCCGAAGCAGGAATACAAGCGCGAGTCCTTCGCACTGTTCCAGGACCTGCTGGAATCCATCAAGCGCGACAGCATCCGCGTGCTTTCCCACGTGCAGGTTCGCCGCGAAGACCCGGCCGAAGAAGAGGCCCGTCTGCGTCGCGAGGCCGAGGAGCTGGCCAAGCGCATGCAGTTCCAGCACGCCGAGGTGTCCGCGCTGGATCAGCCCGAAGAACAGCCCGAGGTGGCCGGCCAGCCCGACGTCGCGGTGGCGCCGGTGCGCACCGAGCCGAAGATCGGTCGCAACGAGCCTTGCCCATGTGGCTCGGGCAAGAAGTACAAGCATTGCCACGGACAGGTCCAGTAAGCCCGACCTTGTCCCGTTGATCCACGCCGCGACCGGCCTGTGCCGCTCGCGGCGTTTTTCTCCCCGTCACCTGGCCTGTTGGCCACCACTGTCTTGAAGGAGCGCTCCATGGCTGTCGGTCTTGGTCCTTTACCTACACTGCATCCGGTTCCCGGCTTCGAGCTGGGCATCGCCTCCGCCGGCATCAAGCGCCCGGGCCGCAAGGACGTGGTGGTGATGCGCTGCGCTGAAGGTTCGCGAGTGGCTGGAGTGACCACCACCAACGCGTTCTGTGCCGCGCCGGTACTGATCACCCGCGAACGCATGCACGGTCCGGTGCGCTACCTGCTGACCAACACCGGTAACGCCAATGCCGGCACCGGGCCGCAGGGGCTGGCCGACGCCCGTCGCACCTGCGCCGCGCTGGCGGCGCTGACCGACGTTGACGAGACTGCCGTGCTGCCGTTTTCCACCGGTGTGATCGGCGAGCCGCTGCCGGTGCAGAAGATCGAGTCGGCATTGCAGGCCGCGCTCGACGACCTCTCGCCCGATCATTGGGCCGAGGCCGCGACCGGCATCATGACCACCGACACCCTGCCCAAGGGCGCCAGCCGACAGTTCCAGCACGACGGCGTCACTGTCACCGTCACCGGTATCAGCAAGGGCGCCGGGATGATCCGGCCGAACATGGCCACCATGCTCGGCTACATCGCCACCGACGCCAAGGTGGCCGGCAACGTGCTGCAGGATCTGGTGCGCGATGCGGCGAACAAGTCTTTCAATCGCATCACTATCGATGGCGATACCTCGACCAACGACTGCTGCATGCTGATCGCCACCGGCCAGGCTGCATTGCCGGAGATCACATCCGCCGCCGGCGAGCTGTTCGGCAAGCTCAAGCAGGCGGTTCTCGAGGTGTTCATGGAAGTGGCCCAGGCCATCGTCCGCGATGGCGAGGGGGCGACCAAGTTCGTCACCGTGCAGGTCAACGGGGGCGGCAATCATCAGGAATGCCTGGACGTCGCCTACGCCGTGGCCCATTCGCCGCTGATCAAGACTGCACTGTTCGCGTCCGACCCGAACTGGGGGCGCATCCTCGCCGCCGTGGGGTATGCCGGTGTGCCGGATCTGGATGTGAGCAAGATCGATGTCTTCCTCGGCGAGGTCTGCATCGCCAGCCAGGGTGGCCGCTCGCCCAGCTATACCGAAGAGCAGGGCGCCGCGGTAATGGCCCGTGAGGAGATCAGCATTCGCATCGAGTTGGGCCGCGGCAGCTGCAGCGAGACCATCTGGACCACCGACCTGTCCCACGAGTACGTGAAGATCAACGCCGAATACCGGACCTGATCGTCTCGCCCCTCGCTATTCCCGTTGCGCATGGGCCCATGTGCAGCGGGAATTGCCTTCTCCACGCGTTGAGCTTTAACGTCCGCTGACTTCCTCTGTCGACGTGAGGCGCATCGATCATGGCTTTGCAACTGGTTATTGGCGACCGCAACTACTCGTCCTGGTCGCTGCGGGCTGCCCTGGTTCTGGAACTGTCCGGCCAGGCGTTTTCGGATATCCCCGTAGCGCTCTATCGACCCGAGAGTCGGGCGCGCCTGCTCAGCTACTCGCCAACCGGCAAGGTGCCGGTGCTGCTGACCGACGAGGGCCCGGTATGGGACTCGCTGGCCATTGCCGAGTACCTCGCCGAGGTTGCGCCCAAGGCGCAGCTGTGGCCACAAGAGCGTTATGCACGAGCGCTGGCGCGCAGCATCTGTGCCGAGATGCACAGCGGCTTTCAGGCGCTGCGCAGCCACCTGCCGATGGATATGGCGCGTGATCAGGCACTGGCGCAGTTGCCTGAAGCGGTGCAGGAGGACATCGATCGGATCTGCGCGATCTGGGCCGACTGCCGCGGGCGCTTCGGCCACGGCGGAGCTTACCTGTTCGGTCAGCCAGGCGTCGCCGATGCCTTCTACGCGCCGGTGGCGTCGCGCCTGCGCAGCTATCGGGTTGAGCTGCCACCCGTCGCGACGGCTTATGTCGAGACGATCCACCAATGGCCAGCCTTTCAGCGCTGGCGCGAACGAGCCGTGCAGGAAGTGATGAAGTGAAGCGTATCCATGTTGCTGCGGCCGTCATCCGCGGGCCGGAATCGAGCGTATTGATCGCCAAACGCCCACTCGACAAGCATCAGGGCGGTCTGTGGGAATTTCCGGGCGGCAAGGTCGAGGACGGTGAAGGCGTGGAATCGGCGCTGGCCCGTGAGCTGCAGGAGGAGTTGGGCATCGAGGTGACCCAAGCCCAACCGTTGATACAGGTACGCCACGACTATCCGGACAAGCATGTCCTGCTGGATGTCTGGGAAGTGCTGGCGTTCGCTGGCGAGCCGCACGGTGCCGAGGGTCAGCCGCTGGCCTGGGTCGCCCCGGAGGAGCTTGTCGACTACAGTTTTCCCGCCGCCAATCGGCCGATCGTGACCGCTGCCCGTCTCCCGCAGCATTATCTGATCACCCCCGACGGCCTTGCCATGCCGCGTTTGCTCGAAGGAATTGCGCGGGCGCTGGATGGAGGCATTCGGCTCATCCAGTTGCGTGCGCCGTCCCTCCCGCCTGCGGACTATCGGGCGCTTGCCGAGCGTGTGATGGCCCTGTGCGCGGGACGTGCCCAACTGATGCTCAAGGGCCCACTGGAGTGGGTCGAGGACTTTCCCGGCGCGGGTTGGCACCTCACTGCCGAACAGCTGCGGCGGGCCGGAAGCGGGCGGCCAGTGCAAGCGCAGCGATGGCTGGCAGCGTCCTGTCATGGGGCAGAAGAGCTGGCACTGGCAGCGGCATTGGAGGTAGATTTCGTCACCTTGTCGCCCGTGCAGAGCACGGCGACTCATCCCGGCGCGCCTACTCTGGGCTGGCAGCGGGCAGCGGACTTGCTGTCAGGCTTCGACCGGCCGGTTTTCCTGCTCGGTGGGCTACAGGCAGGCGATATGGGACGGGCTCGGCAGATAGGCGCGCAAGGCATTGCGGCCATCCGCGCGTTCTGGCCGGATTGAACCGCGGAGCCAATCGCGGGTCACTGCCGATGCCGCCTGAAAGACTGCAACTGAAATGTTTCATTGATAGTGAAAAGCAATGAAGGCTATTCCCTTAATCAATTAACAGTATGCTGTCGGCTGCGCTATCGTAGGCGTCGTCAAAGTTTTTGAATTCCTTTTCCAAAACCCCGAGGAGTTAGCATGTCGTTGATCAACACTCAGGTTCAGCCGTTTAAAGTCAATGCCTTCCACAATGGCAAGTTCATCGAAGTCACCGAAGAGTCCCTGAAGGGCAAGTGGTCCGTGCTGATCTTCATGCCGGCTGCCTTCACCTTCAACTGCCCGACCGAAATCGAAGACGCTGCCAACAGCTACGCCGAGTTCCAGAAGGCCGAGACCGAGGTGTACATCGTCACTACCGACACCCACTTCTCGCACAAGGTCTGGCACGAAACTTCGCCGGCCGTTGGCAAGGCTCAGTTCCCGCTGATCGGTGACCCGACTCACCAGCTGACCCGCGCTTTTGGCGTGCACATCGAAGAAGAAGGCCTGGCTCTGCGCGGCACCTTCCTGATCAACCCGGAAGGCGTGATCAAGACCGTCGAGATCCACTCCAACGAGATCGCTCGTGACGTGTCCGAGACCCTGCGCAAGCTGAAAGCTGCTCAGTACACCGCCGCTCACCCAGGTGAAGTCTGCCCGGCCAAGTGGAAAGAAGGCGAGAAGACCCTGGCTCCGTCGCTGGACCTGGTCGGCAAGATCTAACGCCTATCTGCCTTGCTTGCCTGTCGAGGGAGCTGCTGTTCGCTCCTTCGACCCGACGCCTGGACGCGAACCGTCCGGGCGTTTTATTTCCTGAATTCCGAACGGGGTACCGCTGCTCATGTTGGACACCAATCTCAAGACCCAGTTGAAAGCCTACC
>JABAOF010000793.1_pt2 | contig 96503 bp, 79 predicted proteins | sample 7062171 | NCBI WGS metagenome assembly JABAOF01 (sample SAMN14538628, study PRJNA623070) | marine sediment metagenome | biome: marine biome [ENVO:00000428]; feature: marine pelagic biome [ENVO:01000023]; material: deep marine sediment [ENVO:00002113] | place: India: Gulf of Khambhat ...
GCGACTGACGAACCGGAGGCGACTGACGAATTTCTTGTGACCCTGTTTTGGTGATGCCCCTTGGTGGCCCTGCGGTTTGTGGAACTATATCCTTTCTTAGTTGGCTTTGCTCGACCTTGAGAAAACTTGAAAGAAGAGCAATACCACTTAACGCCGCCGGAACACCTACAAACACAAAAATTAGCCATGTGAAAATTCTATAGGGGTCAGCCCACTCAGCATTAAAGATTAAACCGAAATCATACAGTTGCCCGTGAACTATGAATTCCATATTCTTAAAAACGACTATAATAGATGCCCCGCATACCATCCAGCATACAAGAACTATCCGAATAAGCCATTTGCTGGTAAGTATGCTCTTTAAGCCCAAATTTTCCACCTATAGAAAGAGACGCCCAGCATAAAAAAAGTCTTATGAACTGAAAATCCTAATTAAAAAACAATTGTTTCTCTACTTTGAAAAGCGCGAAAACAGAATACCACAAAAACTAGTTTTTAGAAAATCTACTTTCCAAAATTACAAATCTATTATTCAAAAAATTTTATGTCACAACATGAGCTATAATTCAACTATGAAAAGGTCGTAAAAAACCGCCAAAAAGTTCCTAATCGGATACTTTTAATAATTATCCATCATCTTATTCAAGATTCAAGGTGGGATGCTCTTGGTTTCCAATAAAAAGAACATAATCCGAATTGGCGGGTCCCTCGTTGTTGGTATCCTTCTGCTAATTGCCCTTGTTTTGTGGACGGGCATTGATAAAATCGGAGCAGCGATAGGGTCAGCCTCACCATTATTGCTTGCTGCAAGCGCCGCGGTAATTCCCCCCGCATACTTTCTAAGGGCCATTCGATGGAAACTCCTACTTGCCCCGGTAAAAGAGAATGTTAGCCTCAGCAACACATTTTGGTCAACAGCTGTCGGTTCTATGGTCAATACTGTAATTCCAATAAGACTCGGAGAATTCGTGAGAGCCTATATTTTAGGAGAAAAGGAAGAAACAGGGTTCGCTCCGGGCTTTTCATCCATAGTGGTGGAACGCACGTTGGATATGATAGGACTTCTTAGCATAGGCATAGTCACTATGTTGCTAGTGTCAGCAACGACAGAACTTTCCAGTCTAGTCGTAAACATTTTCGCATTAGTAGCCGTTTTCATAGCTGTGGTACTCTCAGTGATAATTATAGGCATCAAGAAAGAAGACTTAATCGTGAGGCTATTGACAAAAACCACATCAAAAATTCCTCTTGTAAAAAAATATGCAACCAGAATAGCAGACTTCGCAAGTTCACTAATTGAGGGATTACAAGGACTAAGCCAAAATCCTAAAATGTTCATCGTAAACATGTCTACGACATGGATTCTATGGTTAATCTACACTTCTGCAACCTACTTCACTTTCATAGCATTTAATTATTCCCTCTCCTTTGTGGCTGCAATTCTTGGAGGAACACTCATGTCACTCTCACACATCCTTCCCGCCACGCCAGGTTATGTAGGATCATACGAAGCATTCTGGACATTAATCTTCCTGACTCTTGGAGTTCCTGAGAGCCTGCTACTAGCCACTGCTGTAATAAGCCACTTGGTAGGACTATTGCCAATCATAATCCTCGGATGCATAAGCGTTGTTTGGTTAGGCGTCTCCTTCGAAGAAATTTTCACGCTGAAAAAATATGTTGGCGATGTAAAGCGGCTTCCCAATCAAAACCAATTATAAAATCATTAGAATTGGAAAAGTTGCAGACTCCTTATTCACAGTTTCAAATACTTTCAGCTATTTCCTGTTTCAGTATTTCTAATGCTTGCTGTATTTGTAAGGGTTTGTTTTTCAATGTTTGTTGAGCTTTAGCAGTGTCAAGCGACGAGTCTTTGGGTCTTTTTGCAACCCATGGAAAGTCCTCAGCCGAACCTGGGTTTATCAGTTTTAAATCTAAGTTAAAAGCTTGAGCAATTAATTTTGCGAAGTCGTATCTGCTAATGCGCGTAGCCCCCGAAAGATGAAAAGTTCCAGTTAATTTGCGTTCTATGATTTCCAATGTCATTTCAGCCAGACTTTTGTTCAGGGTGGGAGAGTTCCATTGATTAGTTACGATTTTTACTTGCTCTTTATTTTTAAGTTGGTGAAGCAACCACAAGGCGAAGTTGATTTTGCCTGTAGTAGCAATTGCGCCATATAGAACACTAGTTCTCACTATGCAGTAGTCATCAATCAATTCTTTAACGAGACCTTCAGCTTTTAGCTTAGTGACTCCATAATGATTAATTGGGTCGGTCTTGTCATTCTCCGAGTATAGTCCTGTTTCTCCGTTGAATACATAGTCCGTTGATATGTAAATCAGGAAAGCGTTCCTAGATTTTGCCCCTTCAGCGATGTTTCTGGCTCCTTCAACGTTTACTCTCCAAGCAAGCTCTCTGTTCAATTCGCATTTGTCAACATTCGTCAGCGCAGCAGCATGAACCACGACTTCCGGATTTACTTTTTTAAATACGTCTTTAACACGATTTTTATCTGAAACATCAAACTTGATAGGAATACCAGATGCAACTCGGGTCCGACTATATCCAGAATAAACCTGATAGGCTCTTACGGCGGCTATCTCAGCTAGTTTTGAACCAAAAAGACCGCTTGCACCTGTGATGAGAAGTTTCAACGGAGACCACTCAGTTTCCAAGGTGTTGGGTGAAGAATAGCATTGGTAGCAAGCATGCCCCACCATTGTTCGTTTTCAACGTACCATCGAACGGTTGATTCCAAGGAATATTCAAAAGAAAACTTAGGCTGCCACCCCAACGTGGACCTAGTCTTTGTTGAATCCAAACTGTACCTAAAATCATGACCCGGACGATCTTCAACAAAAGTTATCAAACTTTCGGGCTTGTTTAGTATATCCAAAATTTTCTTAACTATATCAATATTAGTAACTTCGTTTCCTGCCGAAATGTTATACACTTCACCAGCCTTTCCTCGCTGAAGAACAGCTTCCAGAGCCTCACAGTGATCTTCAACAAATATCCAGTCTCGTATATTGGTCCCCGAACCGTAAATCGGTATAGAAAGGTCTCTCAGGGATCGAATAATAGTTTTAGGAATAAGCTTTTCAGGAAGTTGATAAGGACCAAAGTTGTTGGTACATCTTGTTATTGACACATTCAAACCGTAAGTTTTATGGTATGACAATATAAACATGTCTGCAGCGGCTTTTGAGGCTGAATATGGGTTTGACGGACTAGCAGGAGTTCGTTCTGTGAACGAACTTTCTAGAGCTTGACCATAGACTTCATCAGTTGAAACCTGAACTAATCTAGCTTTCTTATTATGTTTCCTCAGAGAATCTAAGATTGTGAAAGTGCCTACTGTATTGTTTTTAAGGAACAGGTAAGGATCAGCTATACTTCGGTCTACATGAGTTTCCGCAGCGATGTTCACAACGGCATCAACATCACGAACTACTTTATTTAGAAATTGAGGGTTACAGATGTCGCCTTTTAGGAAGGTGTACCGCTTGTCATTCTCAATATCACGTAAGTTTGCAGGGTTGGAACCTATACCCATCTTATCTATATTTATCAATTCATAATCAGAATGTCTCTTCAGAATGAATCTGCAGAAGTTGCTTCCGATGAAGCCCAAGCCGCCGGTTACAAGAAGTTTCATGCCTGTCACTTGTGAGGTGGGTGATTCCAATTCCAAGGTTTGCCGACACGAGGGTCATCTTGTTTGCCGTTTATAGACTTGGGTATGAGAGTTAAATCGTTCCAAGCTCTGCGTTTCTCATCAGGGTTGTCAGGTTCGTACAAATTGGTAGTGAAGTATAGTAGCATTGCCGGTTCGGCCCCAACTACCTTAAAACCATGCCAATAGTGACCGGGTATACGCACTACTTGCATATCTTGACCTGTGGAGACTATCTCGTTCAATTCCCCGGTTTTTTCGTCGTAGCCACATATTTTTATGGCACTTTTCAGGGCTATTAAGTAATCTGTTTGTCCTCTCAGATGCTTATGCCAAGCTCGAATAACACCGGGATAAGTTACTGAAAGATTCGCTTGCGCAATTTCATCTTCTCCAAAAATATCTTTCCAGTCTTTACGCATTACTTCCGTAAAGAAGCCTCTCTCATCTGAAAAGCGCTTAATTGGTTTGACTGCTATTCCTTTTAACATGGATATCTCCGAGGTTTGTTTTTATCTGGAATCATATTGCTAGTGTATATTTTATAATGGTTGCTATCTAAAGCTCCATTTAGGAGAATGGCTATACCTCTACTTCTGAGTAGTCACCAATGTGAAGTTTGATTGTCATGTTCTTTTGGTTCTTAGTCACTTTCGCGTTTTTGCCTATCAAACTATCTTCCAACCGTTCAACATCAGTTATGATAACATTCTCCAGCGTAACACAGTATTCGAGATTTGAGTTAAAAATCTTCGAGTTATCTCCAACACTCGTATAGGGTCCTATAAATGAGTTTTCAATTAGAACTTTTTTTCCTATTATGCAAGGTCCTCTAATTGTGCTGTTAACTACCTTTGCGTCAGCCTCCATTTTAACCCGGCCGTCAACAGTACTGCCTGCTACTTCACCTTTGACATCTCGTTTAACATATGCATCTAGAATTTTAGCGTTAGCTGAAAGGATATCATCTTTCTTACCTGTATCCAGCCACCACGAATTAAGAATTTCAGCTTTGACCTTGAAGTCCATATCTATCATTTCTTGGACAGCATCTGTTATTTCAAGTTCACCCCGCCATGAAGGCTTGATATGTGCTATAGCCTCGTGCACTTTGCTAGAAAAAAGATAAGTCCCAATTATTGCAAGATTTCCCATAGGCTTCTTAGGCTTTTCAACCAACCGAACAATGTTACCCCGATCATCTAATTGGGCTATACCAAAACTTGATGGAGTATTAACCTCTTTCAAAATAATTAGGGCGTCAAGACGTTCCTTTTGAAACTTTTCAACGAAATCGTTCAAGCCTTGACCAGTAACGTTATCGCCCAAACACATAACAAAAGAATCTTCACCAAGAAAAGACTGCGCGGTTTTAACTGCATGCGCTAAACCAAGAGGTTCCTGAGTGATATAATCGACAAATAGATTCCACTTTGAACCGTCGCCTACATATTCTTTAACATAATGACCAGTTTCAGGAGCAATAATAACCCCGACCTGCTTTAAACCAGTTGCCGCTACTTGATCGAGCACGTAGCCCAAGATAGGCTTATTAGCCACTGGAATGAGCTGCTTGGCGCACGTGAAAGTCAAAGGTCGAAGTCTAGTACCTTTACCTCCGCTAAGTACAATTGCTTTCATATTCATTCCTTGAGTCATTTAATAGCCAGTTAATATTAATACTTGTGCGATTTTCCTGTTAAAGAAATTTCTCCCAAAAGCTAGTCCCTAACTTTCATTAGTTTTATAAGGCCGAGTATTGGAAATAGAGGCTTGATTTAAGAAACTTAAATCATTATTTTTTGGAACTCATTTTTTATTCCGTTAACTCCTAATACTTAAAAGGGAAGGAGAGCAAACACGTTAGAATTCTTAGGGTTCTTTCATAAATTGTATGAATTCTGCTAGGCTTCGAGGTTCTAAAGTGTAATTTGACCGCTTTTCATCGCCTATCGTGGAGGAAGGCTTTGGTCCGTAGTCATGTCCAGGATAAACTTCTACACCATCGTTGAGCATCAAGATTTTGTCAAAGAGGCTGTGATACATTTTCTTAGAGTTCCCGCCGGGCATGTCTGTTCTCCCACATTCACCTACAAAAAGTGTGTCGCCTGTTAGCAATCTCTTGTTGTCCACTAGAAGGCATATTCCATCGGGAGTGTGCCCTGGCGTGTAAATTACTTTTGCTGGTATTCTGCCTATGAGGATAATATCATTGTCGTCCACTTTGACGTCTGCGGCAAATGTTGAAAGTTTGTGGGCAACGATTTTCGCGTCGAAAGTTGAACGCAGCTCCGTGTTGCCCGCTGTATGATCAGAATGTCCGTGAGTGTTAATTACGTATTCTAGTTTAAGATTTTCAGCTTTCAGAATGCGGATTATTTCTCCTGCGTTGAAGCTTGAATCAACCACGGCGGCTTCCCTAGTAATGTCGTCTGCTATGATGTAAGAAAAGTTATCACCATGCTGCTGAACTTGTCTAAAGAACATAATCTTCGACCATGAAGATGGTAGTATAATACTTAAAAGCATATCTCAAACCAAAAAGAGCATTCGCGGCGAGAAAAACAACGCTTTTGTGATTTGCTAAGTTACTACATGATGAATAAAATGGTTGTGGCTTAATCTGCATTTTGTTTTGCGATATGGCTTACCTTTAGCGCAAGTTCGCCAGAAAAGAATTTGGAGAGCGCGGATCAAAGCGCTTCTTTTCGCTTTACTGGCGTTTTTGTTCGTATCATCGGTTTTTTCGCCGACAAGCCTTTCAGGAGGAACCGAGTCAATGGATAAAGAGCCTTTGAAAGACCAGTGGCCCATGTTCCATCACGACTTGATGAACACCGGTGCTTCATTTAGATTTGATATTGACTGGTGATTAGTTAACGATAAATACTATTCTTGACTAGTTTTGAATGGAAGTTCAATGCAAGTTAGGAAAATAGTTTGCCTATTCAGTGTACTACTCATATTCTCTATGTTATTTGGTAGTGTGGATGCTTCGTCTGATGCAACTATATCTTTTTACAGTGATGGCGTCACAATTGATTTAGTATACCCTGAGGAAGCGTATCCAGCAGAAAATATCTGGCACAACGTAACGATACGAGCCAGCAAAGCAATTACCCTGCAAAACTTCACAGTTGTTATTAAAGCTCCTGTAAGCTCAAGTTGGCAAGTTGTTTTTTCAGATAAGCTTCCAGGCAATTGGCCTTTAGCAGCAAACACTCCTTTTGAATGGCCAATTATGACAGACATCTTGCCTCAGAAGACAAATGGGAAACTATCATGTTTCGTGTACGTTAACACAGGCCAGAGCGCAGATTATTCATCCTATAACATCTACACTACTGAGGTTCGGGAAATGACCTATAGTGAGCTATCAGCAAAATATAATGTTCTTTACAATGACTATTACCAACTAGGTGAAGACTACAAAACCCTTAACGACACTTATAACATTTTGCTGTTAGACTTTGGAGTTCTAAATGCATCCTACAACGAGCTTATAAGCGACTATATTATTCTTAACAATACTTTCAATGATCTTGACATTCGATTCAAAACTCTGGACAGAAACTACAAAGAACTTGACTCTATGTATGACGGTGTAAACTCCGCCCACGATTCGCTTATTGAAGACTATAGCGAATTACAATTTGATTACGAGGTTCTTGACTCCACCTATTACGACCTAAACGAAACATACTACAAGCTTCAAAATGTTTACGGCATACTGAACCAGACTTATACCGATTTGCTTGAAAACCTCAAGTTCTTGGAAGAAACAGTTGGCGATCAGAGTAATAACTTGGACGTTGACCGAATTGTGATGTTTATTTTCACTGTAGCAGTTGCAGTCTTAGTCGCGTTCATCATTTACCTCAAAAGGAAAAAACAGGAACCTTACTTAGTAATACGTAAAGAAACAGTCAGCTTAAACAAAGATGAAGACACTTAACCCCCTCAAATCAAGTTAGTGTGAAGCGATTTCTAATGTCAATCAAAGGAAAGAAACGATAGGGTCGAAAGCAGCCGTCTTCAATTTTTCCGATATGTCTTAAAAATCTCGGCGGCAAAGTTTATTAGCCTACTGTAAAAAGTTACATTCGAATGAAGCACATGTCGTCAAAAAGCACAATTATTGATTCTCTCGTTTACAGATTGTTACTCGAAAGCACGAAGGGATTTTATGACGAAAATAGCTGAGTTAGGCTTCTCCGATGGTGTAATCGTCGAAACAGTGTTTTCTACCTACAACGTGGATGGAGAGGTTAGTGCTGCACCTATGGGCGTAACAGTCGATAGTGGCCAACGCATAGTTCTTAGGATTTACACTTCATCATTGACTTACAAAAATCTTCAATCGAAGAAATGCGCTGTGATAAACATGACCTATGACCCAGAGGTATTTTACAAGACAGCCTTTAAAGAAACCAACCCTAATGGTAGACTGCCTCAGGATTGGTTTGAAACTGCAGAAATCGTTGACGCGCCAAGGTTGCGGGCAGCAGAAGCGCATATCGAAGTTGCAGTCTCTGACATAAGGCAATTTGACGCTGAAAGAGCTGAAGTCCTACTCGATGTTAAACTTGTCCGAGCGGCAAGCATTTTGCCTAAAGCTTACTGCCGTGCGTTGTTTGCTACGATTGAAGCCATTATACATGCAACACGCGTCCAAGCTTTCATCACGCATAGTGATAGGTACAAGCGAGAACAGGCCTTGAAGTTGTTGGAAACGATTAAAGAATGCCGTGATGTTGTGAATCGTGTAGCTCCAAATTCGACTTACTCCGAAATAATGAAAGATTTAAATCAGAGAATTGAGTCGTGGAGGGCAAAAGGTGAGAGTTTACGTTAAAACTCCCGCAAGGCTCCATCTGGGACTAATAGATTTGAACGGTGATTTAGGAAGGCTTTATGGTGGATTAGGCATAGGAATAAACCGTCCAAACGTAGTTCTTGAAGCGGAACATGCAGAAAACTTGAATGTTAAAGGCGAAAAAAAAGAGCACGTGAAAACACTTGCTAAACGATTTTTCGAAACTTATAACATAAAACTAAATGCTTGCATCAACGTCAAAAAAGTAATTTCTGAACATATAGGCTTAGGTTCTGGAACGCAACTGACTTTAGCCGTAGCTACAGCACTTGCAAAACTTTTTAACATCAAGGCTTCAGTTCAAGAACTTGCCGAAGCCATGGGAAGAGGAAAAAGAACCAGTGTCGGAACCACAATCTTCGAGCAAGGTGGATTTGTAGTCGACGGCGGAAAAAGCTCTATCAAAAAAAGATTTCCCGCCACAATTTTCCGTCAACCCTTCCCTCAAAATTGGAGGTTTGTTGTAGCCGTTCCCAATGTTAACAAAGGATTGGCTAAAACCGAAGAAAACGCAGCTTTTGAAACATTGTCTCCCATGAAAGCGGAAGACTCTGGAAAAATATGCCGTTTAACAATGATGAAGCTTCTTCCAGCGCTTGTTGAACATGACATCGAAAGTTTTGGCGAAGCCCTAACTCAGATTCAAATCATCATTGGCGATTACTTCGGGGAGGTTCAGGGTGGAACCTACGCAAGTCAGACAGCTACTGAAGGCATAGTTCTAATGCAGAAACTCGGCGTGTACGGCGTTGGACAAAGCTCGTGGGGACCAACATTCTACGGGTTAACCAAGAAAGAAAAAGCTAAAAAAATCGAATTGAAGGTTAAAACATTCCTCAGGAAAAACGGAGGCGGACAAGTTTTCATAGCAACAGCAAACAACAGAGGAGCCTACATCAAAGTCATTAGATAGCAGGTGATTTAAATTTGAAAGCGCTTTTAATAACAGGTTTGCTTGCAGAAAAAACAGTTCAACGCTACGTCAAAGAAAGTAACGTTGAAACAGACGTTTTCGCATTAAATGTTCCTGTCGCTGCGTTGTTGTCTCCTGAGCAAATAGCCAAAGCTCTCAAAAAAACTGGTGTCAAAGGATTCGACTTAATTTTAATTCCAGGGCTTATTCGAGGCGACGCAGCTATCATCGCGGATTCCATAGGGAAACCAACTTTTAAGGGTCCAAGATACGCGGCTGACTTGCCAATAGTTTTAGAGGCTTTAGAGCGTATTAAGCTTTCAACAGTGACGCCTGCCTGCGATCTACTCACAGACGAACTTCAACAGAAAGCTTTGCAGGAGTTTAATGCTGTTGAAAAAAACAGAGTAGCCTTGCTGAAAAAACCCGGCAACATGTCAATCGGCAGATTAGCGGTAGGCAAGGATTTTCCTATGCGGGTGTTGGCGGAGATTGTTGATGCTGCGCTGATGACGGATAAGGAGATACAGAAGTTGGCAAAGCATTTCGTGAATATGGGCGCTGACTTAATTGACGTTGGCATGGTTGCGGGTGAATCGAGACCTTCAGATGCGAAGCGTGGTGTGGAAGCGGTGAAAAAAGTGGTTGATGTGCCCGTAAGCATTGACACGCTTGACCCGGAGGAGATGCGAGAAGCAGTAGCTGCTGGCGCAGACTTAATATTAAGTGTTGACGCGGGAAATGTTGAGAAGGTAGCGGCTTTTGCCTCTGACGTTGCTGCGGTGGTTATTCCAACCAACCAGCATGAAGGATACTTCCCCAGAAAAGCTGAAGAACGCATATGTTTTCTAGAGGAAATTATGCAGAAAGCTACGCAGTTGGGCATGAAAAGGCTAATGGCAGACTTAATTCTTGAACCCTTCAATGTGCTGGAGTCAATGGTTGCCTTCCGCGATTTTGCATCTAGAAACCCTGATATTCCGCTTTTTGTTGGTGCCTCAAACATTACCGAATTGTTTGATGCTGACTCGATTGGAGTTAATGCTTTACTCGCACTTTTGTCGTCTGAAATGAATGCAAGCATGTTGCTAGCTACGGAGAAAAGCAACAAAGCAAAAGGAACCGTCATGGAACAAGCAGTAGCAGCTAAAATGATGTTTCTATCTAAAAGGCGAAGTTCAGTTCCTAAGGATTTAGGCATCGACCTGCTAATTTTAAAAGATAAGCGGAAGCTTGAAGAGGCATACGACAAGTCGCTTGAGACAGATGCTCAAGTGATTATAGCTAATGAAGTCATTGAGCCGGCGACTTCGTACTCGCAAAACGTATTTAAGATAATTGTTGACCGTAGTGCGGAAACTATTGTTGCACTTCATTATACCACTGCAGACTCAGATACGCCAAGCAATATTGTGAAAGGAAAAACAGCTGAGGCAGTATACTCTAAAATCGTGGAGATGTGCTTGGTAACGAAACTTGACCATGCGGCTTATCTGGGAAGCGAACTGGCAAAGGCTGAGGTTGCGTTGCGAACAGGTAAAGAATACATACAAGATAGAGTTTTATTCAAACGATAGCGCGCTTGAGCGGATTGTTCAGTCACTTGAAAGGGGTTGTTTTTCTTCACGTAAAAGGGTTTTCTTCAGAACACGGATTATTGGCACACCTACGATGACAGCTAGAATAATTAACATTAGTCGTTCCCATGGGTATATGAATAAAAGGAACGCCCAAGCATCTGGATATGCAGCGGTGGCTACAATTGGGTTTTGACCAATAAAGACGTAGAGCTGGTTGAGGATAATTTCATAAAGTATGTTCCCCATGAGATGCTGCATCATAGTTCCGATGAACGCCAAAATGGCTACTCCAGCAACCAGCGTAGTTGATTTTAACGATTCTACCCATTGAACTGCTTTGCGACTCAAAGGTGAAAGAAGCACTATAAACGCCACTATATGCACCCAAATAAAAGGAATCGGTATGCCGACTACGTTAATGAATATGCTAGTTAGTGGGTTCACAAGGAACCCCACCAGCAAAGCTATGTTAAGTATTAGAGCGGGTAAAAATTTGCGTTTAATAAGCAATCCCAACGCGGCAACGTTTACAAATGCAGGAAGAAAATCTAACCCCAGAAAGACTACTGGTTTTCCTAGAGCCATTCCCAGAAAAGTACCTAAGATTACGGTTACGCCTCCAATGTAGGGACCTAATAGAATTCCATAAAGGGGGGCAAGAACATCGGATACAGAAAAGCTTGCTCCTGGAACACCAACCATGGGCACAGTTGGCAATATTCTTAGCACAGAATATAGCGCAGAAAATATGGCGATTGTCGCAATGGTTTTTGTTCTTTTGCTTATGTTAATTGGGTTGCTCGTTTTAAACACCTTTGGGTTTTTTTTCATTGGCTTGTAGTTTTTTACACAAGCTTATAAAATTTTCTTATAAAAACTAGATGACAAGCGCATTTTGAGAAAAATATTAAACTACCATTGGAGAATGGTGACTGAGCAAGAAGTCTACACCGCAACCAATCTCTTTAACACCGTACACTGGAACGACAGGAGTTTTTTGGTTCAATTCTTGAAATGCTTGAAGATTTATACAAATAACTCAACTCAAAGCTACAAAATAAAAAAAATAAGTCCGATATGTTTTCGACAGTTTTTTCCTTTCTATTTACTACAAGAAGCCTGCAGTGGTCGATGTGAGGTTTTTCGGCTTCTGTGGATATATCGCCAGTTGTAATGTAACCTCTTTTTTGGCGTTAAGTTACAGCTCAATGGGTAGTGTGCTAATAGGTTTAACAGTGAAATGTACTTCTTTCTATTTTGTTGTTATTGTATATAGACATCCAAGCGGTTTTAAGGCATCATCAATTTTCTCTATTAATTCATTTATTTGAGACGCGTTAGGTTCTTCATGCCATTCGAAAAAGAAATCATATTCCCCCAGTTTTTGTCCATGTTTGCTAATTATGCTGTGACAACGTTTCACTGGGAGCACAATGCCAGTTCGCTCCATAAAGAACCCGGAAACAAAACCTCCTTTCGATGACGGCTTGCTAACATCTAGCTCTTTAGCTACGCGTGGTGAAATATCGTGTGCTATTACATAATCCATTATGCATACTTCAGGCATATTGACTGCGAGCTTTTCAAGTTCTTTTATTGCCTCTAAAACGGGCGGACCATAAATTTTAATGTAGCTTCTCATTGATGTTCCTATATACTTTTAGAATTTTTGAATTTAATAAAATTACCCACAACTTCTAGGTTTACCAGTGGTGCGGGGGGTGGGATTTGAACCCACGAAGGCCTTCGCCAGAGGATCTTAAGTCCTCCCCCTTATCCTAGGGGTTTGACACCCGATTTAGACCTGGCTTGGGAACCCCCGCTTAATGACCGTGCGATAAGGGTAGTGGCTCTCTCTATTTTAGCCTTGTTCGAGAATGTAAGGCAGAACGTCACGAAGGTCGTTGCTGTTAATTGCTATATCAGCAGATTTTTCTACGCTTCTATCGACGGGATTGAATGCTATGGAGAAGGCGACCTTTTCGAAGAGGGGGATAAGAGTAGGGTCATCACCGATGGCAGCGGTCTCTTTAGCTGCTAAGTGAAATTTCTGAAGGATGGGGCGCAAATGCTTGTTCTTGTTGTAAAAGGATACGCTTACTTCGACTTCTCCTGTGAGACATCCATCTTCAACTATGAGTGTGTTAGCGGTACTCCCGTCAACCCACGTTTCGCTTTGGATTCTGTGTGCAACTCGGGTGAGGCCGGCACTTAGAAGGTATACTTTGAGCCCTTTTGATTTCAACGTTGCCAGAGTTTCCTTAGCACCCTTCATATATGGCATCCCCTTAATGAGTTGGTTGATTCTTGCCAATGGCTGATTCTTCCAGAGAGCAGCGTCCAGTTTTGCCCATTGTTCGTAGGTTATTTCATTTCTGAAGAATTGGTCGGAGTGCTTTTTGGCTTGGGACCACGTGTTTAGGTTATGATGAATGTGTTGCCAACTGGAATTTTTAAGTATTGTCCCATCAACATCGAAGATCACAAGTTTGACAGTCATTGCGGATTGTTTTATGCGACAAGGGTTGAAAAAGGTTGCTTGAAAGAACCATTCAAAAGGGCCAGTTTGCAGGATTAGCCATCAATACTGAATCTTTATCTACCTGTATCGTTTATGTCATTATCAGTGAATAGTTTCCTTATTGATATTTAATGCAGTTCTCATTTGATAACAAAGAATATACGTGCACCATTTCTTATTCATAATTGCGAGTTGGAGGAAAGATGATGTAGTTTTCTACATCTTATATAACTCTCTTCAACAATTTCCTATCTCCCCCCTCCACTCGCACCTATCAAATATAGTGTACAAGTTAGCCTTGCGCGTTTTTTAAATCATAGTATATCAGCTTTCTTTTTTACCCTCAATGGACTTCGCAAAACTTTACAAGACACAAAGCCAAAACAAGCAGATGAGAGGAGAATTCACGATGAGCAAGGGCAGTGTTCACAAGAAAGGAACCATCAGCCTCTTCGACGTTATCCAAGCTTCAAGATCTAAAAGAGACTTCTACAAAGCTGGCGCGGTTGTTTTTTTCCTCGGTGTCGTCAGAGGTGAAACAAGCAAGGGCGAGACTGTCAAGAAACTTGAATTAGAAGCCTACCAAGAGAAAGCAAATGAGGTTTTAGAAGGCATCTGCACCGACTTAACTAAGAAGGAAGGAATAGTTGACGTCCAAATCCACCACTTACTCGGCGAATTCGAAGTCAGTGAAGAACTTGTCTACATACTCGTCGCGGGAGCCCATAGACGCAACCTTTTTCCTGTCCTGCAGGAAGCGGTGGAACGCTTCAAAAAAGAAGCACCTATCTTTAAAAAAGAATATTTAGTTGACAAAGAAGGAGAGATGAAGGCTGTTTGGATTAGCAAACAGGAAATGCACGACAACGAGGAAAAGGCAGAGCGGAGCTATTGAGTTTTAGCCAATTTAATCCATGAAGCGATTTCTTCCAACGTTGGCTTCTCGTTTTCTTTGATTTTTCCTTCTTGCACGTAAAGTTCAGCAGTTTTCGATAGTCTCGCACCCAGACTAAAGGTGTTTTGAAGCGCCAATTCCTGTTTGGAATTTACTCCGCTTTTCATGAGAATCACAGCATCTCCATGTTTTATTCCTGGAACCATCAGCAATTGGATGACACTTTGCAGGTTCTTTGCTTCGCTCTCTGTAATAGTTTTTGTCATTGCGATTTCTATTGGACTTTTCAAAAGCAGGTCTTCAACCGTCTTGATGCCGCCCGATTTCAGACTTCGAATTGTACCTGGTTTCAGCAACTTTCCTTCAAGCACACTGATCTCATCTGTACTTTGTAGGTACGGGGTGGGGACGGTGTCGATCTTTTTTATCGTATTTTGAATGTCTTTCAAATCCTTTTCTAAGGACGCAATGGCCTTCATTTTCTTCTCCAGTTTAGGAAGCTCCCTTTGAAACATTTGAATTCTATCGATTTTGCGCTCCATTTCCACAAGCTTTCTCTGGCTTTTCTTAGAAACTCTTCCATGGCTTTCCATGTTTTCCTTCAATTCATTTTCCAATTCACCAATCTGCTTTTGCAGGGACATCATGAACTCTTTTGATTGGAATCCTCGAAGACCAAATCTAGCCAAGGACTCATCTGTAGAGTGCTTTATTTCCTCACTCCTCAATTCAAGCTGTTCTACAAAATCTTTGCTCAATTGGCTTAATGGCAAGTCTAATGATTCTCCACGAAACACCGCATAGCAAACTGCACCAATGAAAAAGAAGGTCGCTGCAAGAGTCGCTACGAAGTAAGTGGCAACTTCCACTGGAAACGAAAAAAGCGTAATCACGTTGATGCTTTGCACCTGCCAGACAATCAACGCGTGCAAAGCACTCAGACCCGTTAGGGAAGCAAACATGATGAATATCCAGATAGTGAAGGCCTTTTTGAACGTCAACCCTATTCCCTTAAACAAGCTTGTGGAGTTGACAATTTAACGTTATGAAGCAGCAATCATTATTGTTGCTCTGCTTCTAGGATTAAATATTGGGAATTCAATTCACACCAAGAATTTCAGCGAGATCTGAATCACATAAATAATCGCTACGAACACCGCAAGGAGCAGAATCGTTATCCCCAGATTCTTCAACCATTCACCTTCACTAACAGCTATACCAAAGGGCAGCCCTATCAGGAAACCTGCAACATGCGCGATATACCCCACATTCCCACCGAATTCCCAGAGCACCGCAAAAACATTGAATATAAAATACAAGAGGGCCACCAGCCCTAATGGTATAAAGAAAAAGAGCAACGATAATTTCAAAGGCTTGATGAGCATTGCTGCAGCAGCCAAAGTGAATATTGCGCCCGAAGCCCCAATCATCGTAACACTCAAGCCGTAGTAGACGGTGCCTACTAGGAGCGAGCCAACGCCTCCTACAAAAAAGGCTGTCAAAGTAGTTTTCCCACTTGATTCTTTTTCAACCACACTCCCAAAAACAGAAAGAAAGGCGATGTTACCTACAAGGTGCGCCAAGTCAAAATGCACAAAGAGCGTCGTGATTGGCGTCCATAACGCACCTTGCGCTAACCCAGTTCCGCTGTAAACCAGATGGTTTTCCACAAAGCTTTCATATCCAAACCAATAACCGAGGCTAGCTAATATGCAGATTATTATCAAGATGCTAGTCCATTTCATATTGCTTTCATCAACCATAAACCCGTTCTGCGAACCTTCTTTTGAAGGCTTCTTAAGAGTCGGAACGCCGTTTTTCAATGTTTTCTGGTGGAAAATGTGCTTCTTCAGCGCTTCGGGCTGGTTCGCTCATTGTTGCGTGCTCGGACCTGCTAGCTGTGCCGTGTGTTTCCACCATCGCAATAGGTTCTTCAGGTTGGATAATTTCTTCGTCAATAGTTTGTTCAGATAGAGGATCTCCTCGTTCTTCTCTAGGCACTGGCAATCCATCTTCTTGATGCTGCGCATACTCACTTATACTTCGTTGTTCTCCTCTTTCTCGGGCCTGTGAAGTGTATACCTGCTTAGAATTTTCGGAAGCCCAAAGCTGCTTTTGCCTTTTCTTAAAAATGTAGAGTGTAACGATTATTGCTATGGCTATGTTCAACCAAGACAGTCCAAAGACGATTCCAGAGAAGAGCCAATAAGGGATGGCCCATGTGTAGCTGAATTGCAGGCCGAAGCTGTACAAGTCAGTATGGACTATGAGATTTACTTGATTTAAACTGATCATAGCGAAGAGGGACGCGGCTGCCATTAATATTAGAATTGGACACACCACTGAAGGATTAACATCTGCTTCCATTATGGTAGCCTTGATAGTCTAAAGGCTTTGGAAAAGCCATTAAGTGTTATGGCTCTAAAATTCGATTCCGAAATTAATAGTCGAGATAAGCCATGAAGCATTAACGCGAAAATCGCGATTCTTGGATAGACTCTTCCAAACAGAAGCTTTCCAATGTTAATTGGAGATAAAGATGAATGGTTAACAAAGCAATTATATTTAGACAAATCATACTTTTTCCGTGTGTGTCTTAATTTGGAACTGGAGAAATCCCATCAACAACTTCAGACGCCTATTGAGGGCTTCCCGCCCCTAGAAATAGACTCTCCTGTCGAAGAGAAACGGCGCCATCGATTTTCTGCTCTAATAAACGGAATCTGCATAGGTGTTGGTATGGTTTTTATCCTTATGGGAGTTCTAATGCCCATAACAAGTTCTGGAATGCTTGTTCAGGGATTGATGTCGATTATTGGCGGCTTAGTGGTCTTGACTGTGGGAACAGTTGTCGAAGTGTACCACTGGGCTCAACTTAGTTGAGAGTCCTGCCTTTCTAGGTTTCAGAATTCGGCAAATTGAAGAACCCTCAGTATTGGACAACTAGATTGTGTCGTTGGCTCTAAATACAGGTGGGGCATTCTAGACTGAAGTCAGCAAGCGTTCCTTCGCTTTCTATAGGTCGAAGAACCTGTTTCTCTCGGCTTCCATGTCGATAAACCGTTACGCCTTTGCAGCCCAATCTATAGGCAAGCCAGTATGTTTTGTCGATGTCGTCAGGCGTCGCCCGATTAGGGAAGTTTATGGTCTTTGAAACGGCGTTGTCCGTATGTTTCTGGAAAACTGCCTGCATTCGAACGTGCCATTCGGCGCTGATGTCATGAGCCACAGCAAAGAGCCTCTTCACCACCTCAGGAATTTCCTCCACATCTTGTATGGATGTCTTTCTGGCAATCTTTTTTATCAGTCCCTCCTTGTAGAATCCTTCTTTCAAAGCAGTTCTCTCAAACAACGGATTCACGTTGACAAGGCTCCTCCCTAAAGTCTCCGCAACTTCGCGAACATAGACAATTGCAAAGAGCGGTTCAATACCTTGGGAGCACCCAGCAATAATGCTTATCGTGCCTGTCGGGGCGATTGTTGTAACTGTAGCGTTTCTCATGGCGGTAAACTGCCGTTTCCACTTGCTTCTATTGAAATTTGGGAAGCTTCCTTTCTCTTCCCCCAACTCTGCGCTCATTTTCTTTGCTTCAACGTCAATGAACTTCATCAGTTTTTCTCCCATTTGGACTCCTTCGTCTGTGTCAAATTTCACACCCATTCTAATTAGCATGTCCGCAAAGCCCATTACTCCTAATCCAATTTTTCGGTTGTCTTTGGTTACCGCCTCTATCTTAGGCAAGACGTAAACATTAGCGTCGACCACGTTGTCTAAAAACCTGACAGCCAATCTCACCGTCTTCCTTAGCTTGTCCCAGTCCATTTTGCCATCCTCAGATACAAACTTGCTTACGTTGATGCTTCCCAAGTTACAGGATTCATAAGGCAAAAGGGGTTGTTCACCGCAAGGATTGGTGGCTTCGATCGGTCCAAGATGGGGTGTTGGGTTATCCTTGTTTATCGTATCTAGGAAAATTATTCCCGGCTCCCCATTTTTCCAAGCCATCATAATCATTAGATTCCAAAGTGCTCTCGCTTTCAATGTTTCCACTACTTCGCCGTGCCGCGGATTTATCAAATTGAAGTCGCCATCCTCTTCTACTGCCTTCATGAACTCATCAGTAACTGCCACAGAAATGTTGAAGTTTTTCAACACGCCTTCCTTTTCTTTCGCCACTATGAAATCCATGATTTCGGGGTGATCAACACGGAGTATACCCATGTTAGCGCCTCGGCGGCGTCCTCCTTGTTTCATGACTTCTGTTGCGGCGTCGTATATTCTTGCGAAAGAGATTGCGCCTGAGGCTATGCCCCCCGTTGTTCTGACAACGTCTCCTCTTGGTCGAAGTCTCGAGAACGAAAAGCCAGTTCCCCCTCCTGATTTATGAATAGCCGCCGCAGCTTTCAACGTGTCGAAAATACCTTCAATCGAATCTTCTACTGGCAGGACAAAGCAGGCGCTGAGCTGTTTGAACATAGTACCCGCATTCATGATTGTCGGCGAATTGGGCAGGAATTCGAGATTGCTCATCATAAGGTAAAACGCTTCTTCGCACTCAGCTACTTCAACGTCGCTTTTACCATACACTCTTTCAACATCAGCCATGCATTTTGCGACTCTCCGGAACATTTCACCGGTAGACTCGATGACTGTGCCTCGTTCATCTTTTTTCAAGTAGCGTCGTTCTAACACAAGAATCGAGTTGAGTGGAAGTTTAAGCTCATCATTAACACCAAGGAGATTCTTCGTTCTCCTCATTTTAGTTCGCTTCTCTCGATAAAGGATGTACACCTTAGCCATACCGGCTTGGCCATTCTCGATAAGCGTTTTCTCAACCAGGTCTTGAACTTGCTCCACTTGAGGTATCTTGTCGGGATCAAGTTGAGTCTCCAATTTTTCGACAACTTGTACCGAAAGCGTCTCAACCAGCGATCTGTCTTTCACCCCAACAGCTTTAGCCGCCTTCCAAATGGCTTCAGAAATCTTATCAACATCAAATGGAACTATTCTTCCATCTCTTTTCTTAATTTTCCCAATTGCAGCCACATAAATTGCCTCAACTATTTATGCAAATCTTCTCTTTTAACTATTAAGCCCCCCTTTCCAGCCTCTAGAGGACAACAAGGCGCAGCCTCTAGCGTGATCAAACCTCGCAGCCTTCAGAAAAAGCTTTTACTGACGAACTAGTCTGTTTTTCACTCTACGTGCGTGGTTCATGCCTCATGAAAAAAAAAGTCTTAGTTGCACTCGGCGGAAACGCAATATTGCGCCACAAGGAAAAAGGAACGGCTGAAGAGCAACTGGAAAACGTGGAAACGACTTGCCAGCATCTGATTGAGCTAATTCGAGACGGATACAAACTTGCAATCACCCACGGCAATGGACCTCAAGTCGGCGACATTCTCTTAAAGAATGAGCGGTCCAAAGATATCTTGCCCCCCATGCCCCTGGACATTTGCGGAGCTCAAAGTCAAGGAATGATTGGCTATATGCTGCAGCAATCCTTGAGGAATGAAATGAAAAAAGCAAACATCGACATCCCAGTCGTCTCCGTAATTACACAAACCGTAGTCGATCAGAACGATCAAGCCTTTCACAACCCAACGAAGCCCATAGGACCATTTTATACGGCTCCCGAATCTGACAGATTGAAGAAAGAAAAGGGCTGGTCAATGATTGAAGACAGCGGACGAGGGTACAGGCGAGTGGTCCCTTCTCCCGAGCCTAAGACCATCATGGAAAAGGGAATTATCAAAACTTTGTTTAGAAACAACGCGATTGTCATCGCTGCTGGGGGTGGGGGCGTCCCGGTGATACTAAAGGAAAACGGTTCTATAAAGGGGGTCGATGCTGTGATTGACAAAGATTTGAGTGCACAAATCTTCGCTAGCGACATAGGAGCACAAGTTCTTCTTATGTTGACTGATGTAGAAAAAATTTCCCTTAACTATCGGAAGCCACGCCAAATGGATCTTAATAAAATTACGACCAAGAAAGCTAGGCACTACCTACAGGAAGGGCACTTTGCTCCTGGCAGTATGGCTCCCAAAGTAAAAGCAGCCATAAAATTTGTGGAGGCTGGAGGCGAAAAAGCGATAATCGCTTCTTTAGAAACGGGGCGAAGAGCTTTGAAGGGCAGGGCTGGAACAACAATTTCACGGGCATAACCCTCCATCGCACTTACATGTTCAGAATTTGCTGAACCTGAATTCATTGTTTCCCCTAACAAATTTTAAATAGAGAAAAACAAGAACACACTTGTTAGGTGAAACCTTGAAAAAACAAATCACAATCCTGTTAGCTTCGGCGCTGCTTTTTGTTGTTCTAGTTGCTCCAATTGAGGCGCAAGGTATTGAAGCTTGGGTCCACCTCAACAAGACCCATTACGAACCTGGCGAACAAGGAACCATAACCATCGTAATTCGAAACAACTATGAAGACGACCCCATCGATGTTAAGAATGTTACAGTGCATTTTACATCTTGGATGAGGTATGGAGAAGACGGTTGGGATCCTTTGGGGAACCAAACAATTGTTTACGATCCACCAATCATAATAAGTAGCGACACGGCAGTTGCACTCGATCAAATCTCCTTTACGGTGCCAGATGATGACAGAGGCCACTGGACGCCTGTTAGCCTATCGATATTCACCAGCAAAGGCCTATTGTCAGAGCACAACATCAAAGGATGGGCCGGCAGCATCAACGTTGTAGATGCATACAACCTACGTTCGCTGAGAGCAATGGACAACATCGTGCTACTCTTATCTGTGGGAGCAATATTAGCGATTATTGGCGCTATCATAATTGCTGCAGCTGTCTTCCTTTCTGGACGCAGACCTGGAGTTACCTGGCAGAAAGAACAATGAGCCAATCTCTCCAACCTTCTTTTTCTTTTTTCCTTCAAACCTAATACATGCAGCCCTACTACTAGTGCTACACGCGCGTGACGATCGAACGCGCCTTGTTCTTCCGCAAAAGACAAAAGCCCCCTAACTAATTGGTATCCGAACCGCGTTATCTGATAGGTTTAAGTATGTGAATCGATGAAATGTTTAGAGCACTATTTGACGTGGAGGTGCATTGCACTCGACAAAATTCTGGTCACCTGTGCGTGGCCTTACATCAACTATACTCCTCATTTAGGCACTCTCATAGGATCAGTTCTTTCAGCCGATGTTGTTGCGCGTTTTTTCCGATTGAAAGGAGATGACGTGGTCTTCGTAAGTGGCTCTGATGAACATGGAACACCAATTGAAGTCGAAGCTGTTAGATTAGGCATATCGCCACGGCAGCTTACGAACAAAAACCATGAAAAGGTTGCTGCCCTCTGGAAGAAATGGGGCATTTCCTTCGATAACTACACTCGAACAGAAAGTCCCGTGCACAAAGAATTCGTCAAGAAACTTTTCTCAAAAATTTACGACAATGGCTATGTCTCTGACAAAAATACAAAATTGCCATATTGTCCAGATTGTAAGAGATTTCTCCCGGACAGATTTGTTGAAGGCAGCTGTCCACACTGCGGCGAGGAAAGCGCGCGTGGAGACCAATGTGACTCATGTGGAAGATTGCTTGAACCGGCAAAACTTATCAACCTCTATTGTGTCATCTGCAAGTCCACACCTGTCATAAAAGAAGTGAGACACTGGTATTTTGATCTCCCACATTTCACTGACGAGCTCCGTCGCTTCATAAAGAAGAACAAAAACCTGTCCTCTAACGCCAAGAAGTTCAGCCTAAACATAATCGACGAAGGCCTAAAACCGAGATCATTAACTCGCGACAACAAGTGGGGTATCAAAGCGCCCTTCCCTGGAGCAGAGAACAAAACGATATATGTCTGGGTCGAAGCAGTTCTCGGCTACGTCTCTGCTACAATCGAGTATTTCAGGAATCAGGGAGAAAATGAATGGAAAAAATTCTGGCTCGACGAATCTACTAAAACCTTCTATTTCATTGGCAAGGACAACATTCCTTTTCATACGATCGTGCTTCCCGCTTTGCTATTAGCCTCAGAAGAACCCTTCAATTTGCCCTGGGCGGTTTCTTCAACTGAATTTCTGCAATTCAAAGGTGAAAGATTCTCTAAGAGCCACAAAGTGGGCATATGGATTGATGAGGCGTTGAGGTTATTCTCAGCCGACTACTGGCGCTACTTCCTCATATCCACACGTCCAGAAACAAAAGACACAGACTTCTCATGGGAATTATTCATAGAAAAAGTGAATGCTGACCTTAACGACACATTAGGCAACTTCATCCATAGAACCTTAACTTTCATTAACCAACATTTCAAGAGTGTAGTGCCCGACGCCAAAAACCTAGACCTAGACGATAAACATGTGCTCGAGACTGTGGAGAAAGCAGTGATGAGAGCAACGAAAGACTTGGGGGACTGTAAGTTACAGGCGGCTCTGCGGGGAATCATAGACATTAGTCGCCTTGGAAACCGATATTTCAACGAAAAAGAGCCTTGGAAGGCCTTGAAAACCAACAGACAAAAAGCTGCAAACACACTCTATATCGCGGCACAAATTGTCAAAACATTAGGACTCACATTAACCCCATTCCTCCCTTTTACGGCCAAAAAAATCGCGTCCCTTCTCAATCTACCAGATGGGGGGCAGTCTCATCAGTGGCGCAGAGCCACAAAACCTTTACCTGCAGGTCACAAAATAAGGAGATCCACCCCACTGTTTGCCAAGATAGAGGCTAATGGCGAGGAGTTGCAGGATAAATTGGAAAGAAAAGAACAAACACCTCCCAAAACTGTCAGCTTTGAAGAATTCTCGAAACTCGATCTGCGCGTGGGCAAGGTTGTCAAAGCAGAAAATGTTCAAAAATCAAAAAATCTGATGAAACTGCAAATCGACATAGGCCATGGAGAAATGAAACAAGCCGTAGCTGGCATCGCTCAGTATTACAGGCCAGAGCAGCTGGAAGGCAAGAGTATTGCAGTCCTAGCAAATCTCCAGCCTAAGCGAATCTTCGGGTTAGCGTCAGAAGTGATGATTCTCGCATCTGAAGACGCTAAAGGTGTTTCAATAATCATGCCCGAGAAGCTGGTCAAGGCAGGAAGCAAAATAAAGTGAAAACTCTTTGCCTCTAAAATTAGACCTGCACGTTCATACTAAACACTCTCGAGACGCCTTCACCACCCGCAAACAACTAGTCAAGTATTCCCTGGAAAGGGGGCTGGATGGCGTCGCCATCACAGATCACGACACCATTAAGGGGCTTAAAGAATTCGACCGACTGGGAAATCTGCTGGTCATTCCTGGAATAGAGGTCACAACAAGTCAAGGGCATGTCCTCGCCCTGAACGTCACTACATGTTTCAAGTCTGGCCAATCTTTTTCTCAGACAATTGATCAGATTCACGACGCTGGCGGTTTAGCTGCAGTTGCTCATCCAACGACATTCTTCAAAGGAACCTCAGAGGAACATCTTCGCGAAGATTTTGATGCAATGGAAGTCATCAACGCCGCTGCAGTGCCATTCTTCCTCTCGATCCGCAGAAACCGAAAACTCGCAGTCAACCTCAAGCTTCCCAAGATAGGGGGAAGCGACGCCCATCAAGGGCTCGAAATTGGAATGGCGTACACAATCGTTAACTCTGACATCAATGTCGACGAAGTCACGAAAGCCATAAAAAAGGGTCACGTGATGCCCGTGGGCAAAGCAACGCCTTGGAGCTTAAGATTGAGAAGACGGTTCTTGTCGATAAAAAAGAGATGGACCTGGAGTGGTGAAACCTAGAAGTCTTCCAGCTGGTATAAGCCAAGGTCGATGGGCAGTTTTTTGTCAGGTTTAGAGTGGAGCTCTAGGTTGAAGAGTTGTGGAGCTATAGATTTAAGGCTGCTTGACAAGGACGGTCGATCAACCCCAGCCATCAACAAGGTGACTTCAAGTTTTCCTTCAAGCTCAGGATCCACGCTCAAACCCCAAATTACTTTGGCGGTGCTATGCATCATTTCTGCATTAATCTCTCCTACACGAGCAACTACATCAATCGTTCTTTGGCTGTCTCCCACGTCATAGATAACCGCACTTGTAGCACTCGGACCACTAATTTTCCTCATGTGGCTCCTGAGCGCGCTGCGCACAGCCTCTTCAACACGATGTGTTGAATCAGCCTCTCCAATCCCTACAGCTGCGATTCTCCCACGCTTTATAGAGGCTTCAGAATCATTGAAGCCGAGATTTGCGAGGTTCGAGGTTGAGATTGCCTTTATTAAGCCTTGAATCATTTTAGCCGAAGCTTGGTCCGTGATTTTGGCGATTTCACTCGTTGGAAGTTGAGGCCGCAGTTCCATCAGCTTTGCGCAATCAACAATAATTACCGTGTTGCATTCGCGCTGAAATTTCTTGAGCGCAGAATGGGGCGGTGCCTTCTTTCTCTCTTTTTTGAAAGGCTTCATGACGACTCCAATTGTGGGAACACCTTTTTTATTCGCAATCTCCGCCGCAACATGTGCAGGCTCGGCTCCTATTCTAGCCTGCGAATCGGTGACCACAAATGCAGCCTCTATGCCGGCCAAGAATTTTTCGAAATAGTGTTGTAGCTCTTGGGCATGACTACAAACTGTGATTCCATCAGTTCTCGGCCTTCGAGCTGTTTTTCTGCCGATCAATATCTTCTCGTCTGCTTGAGATCTGCCGAGGAAAAGCGGATTAACATTAATTGCAATTTTAAGGGCATTTGCTGTGCCGATTTTCGTGAGGCACGTGACTATGTTATTTCCGGTTCTTCCAACGCCGATAACTGCGACTCGTCGTTGGTCAGGAATCTCAAAACCATCAGTTGGTCTTGAACTTCCTTGCCATTCAAGCTGGAGTGGTTTACTAGTTGGTTTTTCGCCAGCCATTTCTTTGCCTCCCCCAAACCTCGATCGTTAACATGTCTCGAATAGCAACTCGAATAGCTTCTGCACGGTTTGGGTAAAATTGCTCGAGTACAAGTCGGTCTAATGCTTTTATGTAGGGTTCGGGGAGATATAACGTGATTAGTTTCACTTCTGTTGATGCCTCCTCCCTTCTGTGGGTGTTTATATGCCATAGTGCTTCGGCATTATAGCTCTATATAACATATTGCAAATATGATTCAAACATGTTTGCACCTTATCCTTTTAAGCTTTTCTCTATCGCTCTTTCGCTTTTGTGTAAAAATCCGCTGTTCAGAGAACGTTTATGTCCCCGTTTGCGACTTAAACGTGTATATTTTAAACAATGGTGCTACGATGCGAATTTATGTTAAGGGCTTCGGTTGTTCAAGCAGCATTGCAGACGCCGAGGTTCTCGCTGGTTGTCTAATGAAGGCGGACTATGTAATAGTCAACAACTTGCAAGCCGCGGATCTTGTACTCTATAATACGTGCGCAGTCAAAACCCCCACAGAAAACCGCGTCATTAACTTGCTGAAGCAGGTTCCCCCTGAAAAGAAGCTCGTCATAACTGGGTGTTTGCCACTCGTCAACTTTGCTAGGCTACGAAAAGAAGTCCGCTTTGACGCCGTGGGTGGGCCAGCATTAGGGACGAAAATCGTTAACATCGTGAAGGCGGTCTCTAATGATTCTTACGTTGAAATGTTAGACCGTTGTTCAGACGACATGCCAAGACTCACCTTGCCTCGTGTACGAGTCAACCCCCTAGTCAGCGCCATCCCAATAAGCTACGGCTGCTTGGGTTCCTGCAGCTACTGCTGTGTGCGGTTTGCCCGTGGCAGGCTTAGAAGCTATGGTGTTGAGGAGATCTTAAAAAAAGTGAAAGCGGACTTGGATGACGGTGTTCACGAATTCTGGCTAACATCTCAAGACACGGCATGCTATGGACGAGACATCGCTACCAACCTGCCCAACCTGCTGGAGCATGTTTGCAGTGTTGAAGGCGATTTTCTAATTCGCGTCGGAATGATGACCCCCAACCATCTGTCTGACTTCTTCCAAGCACTTATAGATGTTTTCCGAAACGATAAAATTTTCAAGTTTCTCCACCTACCCCTTCAAAGCGGCGACGACACTGTTCTAAAACGAATGAAACGTTTCTATTCAACTGAAGATTTCACGTCTATAATTAAGAAATTCAGGGCAGCATTTCCACGATCAACAATTGCTACCGACATAATTGCAGGATTTCCTGGGGAAAGCGCAAGCGCGTTTCGTCGCACCATTAAGCTTGTGGAGGAAATTCGACCGGACATTCTGAACATTTCAAAATTTTTTGTACGGCCCAAAACCCCTGCTGAAAGTATGCCGAAGCAGGTAGCTCCTTCAGAAATAAAAGTTCGAAGCACCCGTTTAGCAGGGTTAGCTCGTCACATAGCATCCGAGCGAAACAAAACTTGGATTGGTTGGCGTGGAAAAATACTTATTGATGAGATGGTAAAACAAGGATCAGTTGTAGGGCGAAATTTCGCTTACAAGCCTGTCGTGATTCGACACAATGATTCGCACAAGATGCTGGGCAAATTTGTTACGGTAAAAGTAAATGATGCTTTTCAATCACACTTACTCGGTGAGATTGTTTAATTTCATGTTAAAAACTTATCATCCAATCTTCTATGAACCTTTTTTGTTTGACTGCTACCATTAAAGAAGGTTTAAATGGTCGTTTAGAGATAACACTTATCGTAGGGCACGAGAAAGGATTAGGTGAAAAGCTTTTTGGTGCAGACGACAAGTGAGATAAAATCATCGCACAGAGGGCGACTCGACATCATTGCAGACATACTTACGTCGGCTGTAGGTGGAGTACGCAAAACCTCCATCATGTACAGGTGTAATCTAAGTTTCAAACAGTTGGAGATTTACTTGAATTTTCTCTTAAGCAAGAATCTTTTGAAAGCCTTTGTTCAGAGAGAGAGTGCAGCTAAGCGTTTTTTTGAAACTACTAAGCGAGGGATGGACTTCTTGAGGGCCTATCGCAATTTAGATTCTCTCATGTCAATATAGGCGTCCAGAATCCCTAAAGCTTCTTAAGAAAATCTGCAAATATTGTGGTCAGCTTCGCTCTTTTTTCGCCTTTCTTGAACCTGATAAATGAGTAGTCCGCTAAAAACTGCGTCATTATCTCGACTCTGAATTCGTGAAGATTGGTTTTTTCGCTGATTTCTTGAATTGTGTGCCACTTGCCATCTTTGAGCAATTCGAAGATGTTTTCTATTTGGGGTCGCACTCAGTGGCACCTTAGATAAGTGATTTCTACATATGCACTTAAATAATTTCTGAGGCTTTTTTTCAGAAGATTTTTCTAGAGCTGAAACAGCGAAAACGATGCTTCACCAACCTTGATTATTGATAAAATTTGCAGCAGTTAGTTTTTTATATTTTAATAATGTGATATATATGTAGTTATATCGCAGCTACTGAAAGTAGAGGTATGCATCGATGACTCGAAGAAGCAAGATGGAGGTCATTATAGACATTCTGAAGGAAGCCCTAGATGGAGCCAACAAAACCAGAATCATGTATCGTGCTAACCTCAATTTTCTGCGGTTCAACATTTATCTTTCCGAAATGCTCGAAAACGGCTTATTGACGAAAACAAATGATGGCAACGGGCGAGTAGTCTACACGGCTACCGACGATGGCAAGGCTCTGCTGGAAACACTCCGCAAAGCACAGCATTTTATGACGATCTAGTTTCACTGTATCATGTCTATAGCGAATTCCAAGTTTTTTGTAAGGCGTACGTTAACTTCAAGTTCCTTTTCGGTCAGATTTGTTAATTGAATGCCTTGAATCTCAACGTTCTTCATAGGAGGCAATACAACCGTCCCCACAGCAACTCTTTCAGATGCCTGGTCCTCATCGCGGTGCTTCAGCAATCTTTGCCAATCTTTCCGAATGCGGATGCGTTCTCCTTTAGGTTCATATTCTACCATGTCGATTTGTGATAGCAAATTTGAGAGGGACACAAGTTTTGGTTGGACGATGTTAATGTGCTCTGAAAGTTCTTGAAGGCTATGCCAAGCCCCGTCTTCAATCAAACCGAGGAAGTAGTCAAGCTTGCATGCATGCATGCAGACACCGAAACAGTATTTTCATAATTTCTATTTAGAATTTGGGAACCTTTAGTCTAGTCTTCTTCGATGCATGTTCTAGGAAATCTAGAACAAATATAAGAATTTTCTATACTAATAATTCAGAACATTTAGACTGCTATTCTTATAAATATGCAGCCTATGTTCTACTTTGATTCTTGAATCAACCTGTGGAGGCGTTTCCAAAAGAGGCGCTTGGTTTGGCACAAAGGTGAGATAATGAGTGAGTCTTGTCCGCTCCCAACAGGGAGGGATTGCATAGCTAATGCTGTAGATTGGAACGGCTTTGTGAAAGAGCTGAAGCGGCAGTGGAGGCTTCTATGGAGAGCGCGGATAGACGACAAAGTTCGGGCCGAGGGAATAGCTAGCAACGACTTTGAGCTGCTTTTTGTCGATCGCGGCACGGTCATTATTGCAACAAGATGCTTCAAACAACTCGATTTTAAGGAGATTCTAGAGGAGTACAAAGCACCTTATGAAGTCAAGGTTAAGCAGGAAACACCTTTGCCTCACGTCGGTGGTTGGAGGAAGTTCGGCCGAAAAATGGCCGCCGCCCATAGGAAAAAGAAGAACAACAAGAATTGGCCAATTGTAGAGCGAGGAAATAAAAGGAAAAATCAGCAGCTGCGACAAGGCGGAAGAGGATGGCTTCACACCAGTCTTGGGTGACCAAACGCAAACATAGTAGTTGAAGTTTTCATGCAAAACCATGCCAAATACGCCAAGATGCTAGCTTTGATTTTGTCCAGCTTGGCAACCGTCGTTGTGCCAATTTCCAGCATGTACGTCTTAGGAGATATAATGAAAGGCGTCTTTCCCGAACATGTGCGAAATACAGTGGTCTTAATGGTTGGCATATTCGGCTTCGGTGTGGGCGTAGCGCTTTTCTGGTTTGTGGCGAAATTGCTGCGTGAGCAAGAAGAGGAAGAGACTTGACGTACATATTCTTGTTGGGGTCCATCGCATCCTTTCTGGCAACTTTGCTGATCACGCCTTTTCTAATACACGCTTTCAAAGAGCGCGGCATTGTTGGCAGAGACGTACATAAGCCGGTTCAACGCGAATGCGCCGAAATGGGAGGCGTTGCAGTGCTAATTGGGTTTTCATCAGGTTTTGGCTTGATTCTGTTGTTTACAGCAAGTGTCAGATTGGTTTTGACGTTTTTAACAATCGTCTTGGTCGGGATCGTAGGTGTCGCTGATGATCTGCTGACTTTAAGACAGCGATATAAGCCCTTTCTTGTGGCTTTAGCTAGCTCACCATTAGTCTTTGTGAGTTTCAACAACGCGCACATGCACAAACTGTGGCTTCCTTTTGTGGGGGCTATTTTTGTGGGGCCCTTCTTTGTATTCCTCATACCATTGGGTGTCACCACAGCAGCGAATATGACCAACATGCTGGCAGGTTTTAATGGCCTCGAAAGTGGTATCGGAGCGATAAGCTGTTTTGGTTTGGGAATAGCATGTTACCTCTCAGGAGCAAATGAGGCCGCGCTTATTGCTTTCCTCTTGTCCGCAGCATTTCTGGCTTTTCTCAGGTACAATTGGTACCCTGCAAAGATTTTTCCAGGCGACACTGGCACCTTGACGTCAGGCGCAGCCATTGCAGCAATTTCGATTCTGGGCGGCGTAGAGGGCGCTGGTTTATTCACCATTGTTCCCTGCGCAATAGATTTTACTCTCAAAATGATTTCGAAACGACCCTTTTCGCAAAGAAGCCTGTTTGGCAACACCAGAATCTCTCACGAAAAAAAATTGATAGCTTCATCCTACCGAGCTCTTCCCCACGCATTCATGAGAGCTGCACGCCTAGGAGAAAAAGAGCTGGTTTCTTGGATATTGATAATGCAGGTTCTCTATTCAGCCCTTGCAGTATCAATAATACTACTATCAAACTGAAAATTCTTCTATACCTATAATACAGTTGTATTTTCCATATGAATTTATAATCCTCAAGATACTTCTTTAACCTACTATGTTGGAGGGTACGCGGCATGGAAACACACAGCTTATCCCGAAAAATCTGGATTGGAATCAGCACCCCCTTTCAGGTCAACTATTTTGCGCGCCTTATCGAAAAACTCAAGAACAGATTCGAATTTCTAATCACTGCCCGAGACCATGATCGAATCTTCTCTATGCTCGACGCAGCTGGATTGAACTATATCGCAGTAGGCAAGCATGGAGGAACAGAAATGGCGGGAAAGCTTGAAGCATATGCCGACGCGGTCAAACAGCTCGCTCCAATTATCAAAAAGGAACACCCAGACCTGCTTCTAACTGAGCGCTGGCCAGCAGCCGTCCGTGTAGCATTTGGCCTTAAGATTCCAGCTTGGACTCTATACTACGATGAAAGAGAATATCATGTTAACCGCATGGTTTTCCCCTTATCGAGCAAAGTCTTTGTCCCCTCCTTTTATGAAGTTGCTGAACTGCGCAGTAGTGGCGTTGACCCTAGCAGAATAGTTTGGTTTCGAGGCTTCCACACTTGCTACCTTAAGGGACAAGACATGGATGGCAATAACCCTCTTCAAGACATGGGTTATGAACCACCGATAGTCGTTGCTCGGCCAGAGCCAGAATTCGCAACATTCTTCCAAGGAAAAAAGCGAATTCTAGAAGAAACCATTTCAATATTATCTAAAATGGACATGGAAAAGAAACCAAGCATCCTAGTTTTCCCTAGAACAGAAAGCCAAGCTCAAACCTATCAAAAATACCCTGTTGAGCTAATCACCGACGCTCTTCCGCAAAATCCCGTGGCTTACGCGGACGTAACGCTGGGAGCTGCTGAAACGATGCTCATGGAATCCTTCGTTCTGGGCAAACCCGCCGTAAGCACCGTATACTGGCCAGAGTCGAAACCATTAACTGAGCTACACAAGTATATTCCTCACACAACCGACCCTAAAGAAGCAGCAAGTTATGTCTCAAACTTCTTAGGAGACCAAGAGCGAGAAGATTTTAGACGAATCTCTCACGAAATCGTAGCTTTAATGGAGAACCCTGTACGAAAAATAGAGGAAGAAATACAACATTTTTATGGCGAAACACGGAAGACCAAAAAACCATTGAAACGAAGATCCCGATTCGAAATCTACATGACAATCCTGAAGCTCTTAGCATTTCGATCAATGAAGACAACCCACATCATGCAAGAAGCAAACCTTTCTCACACCAACGTCAAAAAGGAACTGTCCTGGCTCGAGAACCGACAACTAATCGAACGAATCAACCACAATGGTCGCACATATTTTCGAGCCACCTCCGAAGGCTTGTCAACACTCAACGACTGCGAAACCATCAAAAAGCGTCTCTTTTAAACGAAGACTTATAGCCTGTGAAGCTCACATGCCTGTTCAAAGATTTATTGAGGCCAACGAATGCAAGCAGTCATATTAGCTGGCGGATTGGGTAGCCGGCTGAGACCCTTGACCTACGTTATACCCAAAACAATGTTGCCAATAGGCGGAAAACCCCTGCTTGAACACACAATCCGTTATCTAAACGGTTACGGCATCAGCGAATTCATAGTCTGCGTCGCATATTTGAAAAATCACATAATGAACTTCTTGAAGGATGGAAAACAGCTAGACGTTAAGATCCAATATGCAGAAGCTGAAATGCCTCTAGGAACTGGAGGACAATTAAAAACGGCCTCGAAATATATTTCTGAACGTTTTCTCCTGCTGAATGGCGATATCGTCACCTCCCTAAACATCAAGCAGCTGATAAAGTTCCACGAGAAACATCAGGGAATTGGAACAATAGCACTGAAAAAATATGAAATCCCCGTCCCCTATGGGCACGTGGAGCTAGGCGAGGATAACCACACAATTGGAAAATTCGAGGAGAAACCCACGTTCTCTTTCAAGGCAAACGCAGGAGTCTACATTTTAGAGCCTAGAATATTTGATTACATCCCATCAAACCGCGTCGTTAGCATGGAGCGAGAAACCTTTCAAGAATTACTGAAAAAAGGCGAACAGCTGAACGGCTACTTTGAGGACGCTTATTGGGCAGACGTTGGCACACTGACAGATTTCGAAAGAGTTGACAAAGAACTACTCGAAGGATTCTACAGCAATCCAACCAATCCCTCATCTAACAAGCAACGCAACATCACACACAGACACGAGTAAAGACCTGAATGCGTGCATTTCTTAGCACAATTTTCTTTGCAAATACCCTCTTCCTGATGCTCAAATTGTCGGTTGTTCGATTCAATACACACAACTTCTAGGCGGCGCTTGCCTTCTAGAAGGGTTCTTTATCGAACTTTGCTTCAACTGTGCAAATACTTCTGAACCTCAACTTCCTACTGTCAGTCAGCTAGATTGGCGCTGCTGGAACAATTGCTGCTCAGATTTTTAGTCTAGCAGCAGACAAGCTTTATCACGTTTCGTGCGCGTGCTATCTCAAGTTCTCTCTGGTGAATGAAGTAGTCACTATAAAATTAATTCTCATGGAAGGTCCTGAATGAGCAAATATAGAAACAAACTGCAAATCATTGCAGACATTTTGGTAATAGTGCGCAATGGCAGCAAAAAGACGCACATCATGTACCAAGCCAACCTAAGCTACAAGCTGCTACGTAAGTATTTAGATAAAGTTATTACTGCAGGCTTGGTGAAGACTGAAAATGGAGATTCCTATGTACTCACTGGAAAAGGTGAAGAGTTCCTCAATAGACATGAAGAATATTCCAAGGCGCATAAACGGGCGCAGAAGGAACGGTCTATTTTGGAAACCATGTTTTTCACTGGAGACCGCCAATAAACAGCCAGCAACTGCTATAATGCCAGCAGATTCTCAGAGATTGGGTTTAAGCGATGATCAATAAGAAATATCTGGTTTTAACAGCTTCAGCGTTGTTTGCTAACGTTGTATCATTTGTTGTGCTCCTGTTCATAGACGTGGGCATTGTCAACGGGCTCTTATACGAATTCGGACTCCAATTTGACTCTCGCTGGGCCAATCTATACTGGAACTACATATGGATGGGTTTAACACTCATTTTTTCAGCATGTCTCTGTATGAGCTTCAGCTTGGCATTATTGGCAAGAGCGTCCTTAGTCAAGCCCAAAGCTGCGGTTAGTGTTGAAGAATCGCTGCTTCAACTCAAATTACATCTAAGAAAAGCTCGTGGGCGAAATTCACGGCTAGTGGGCGCAGTATTCCTTGTGTCTAGCGGCGCCTTCTTTTCCTTAGCATATGCTACAAATTTTATTGCTTTCGAAGTAACTTCGATCTTTGCCTTCTTACTAGGGATATTTCTCCTCCTCAGCGGACGCAGAAACACTGTTGACCTGCGAGTAGCCAAGGCACTTTTTTCTCCCCTTTCCACACTTTGTGACTTGCTACAACGCTTGGGAATAAAAAGCCCAGGAGCTTATGTGCCAACAACGAAAAAACATGACCAACCAGTCGCCATATTCCTTTCTAAAGGCTCGAACGACACTTCAATCTATGCAAGCGAGCCAACAACACCAATTCTAGGCGAAAACGGCTTCCTAGTACCTTCGGTTGGAAACGGGTTGCTTAACGTAGTCGAAGAGGAACTCGGAGATGTTCGCAAATTAACCCTTGACCATCTTATAGGTTGGCTTCCAAGAATCTTCAAGGAGGAGCTCAGGATTGTCCAAAAACTGGAGATAACCCAAGAAAGAGACATCATACACATAAAACTCGCCGACGCAACCTTCAATTCCCTATGTCAAAGCACCAAGAATGCCGAGATTTGCAGGTTCGTAGGTTGCCCACTGATAAGCTCAGTGACAGAAGCAATCGCCAAAAACACGGGGCGAATAATCTTTTATAAAAGCTGCATCAATGATCCAGATGCTAAAACATCTGAGACAATTTTAAAAATAGGTCCACCGGCTGAAAAAATGGAACGATCAGAGCAATTCCAAAAAACCAGCCAAAACGGGTCGGCGACAACTTGAGAGATATTGACGTATTCTCAAGAATTCTCTCCTTGCTAGCTCTAGTGACACTAGTTTATTGGAGAGACCTCTCTGCACTAGCATACACCGCCCATTCCCTCAGTTGGATTGGCTTCACAATCACCGCGATATTCCTCGCCTCAACCTTCCTCTATCAGAGGAGAGAGGCTCTCACGGCCTTTTTGAAGCTTTCAGAACGCAAAAACGCGTTGGCAACAATACTCATCGCAGTGGCCATTATCCTATACACATTTGGCTCATATCATGAAGCTGGACTATGGCTTCACTTGATTTCACTCGTCGTTTTTGTAGAAGCCTACTTAACCCTAAGAATAGACTACAGAATTGCCAAACTAGCATTCTTCCCCCTCATAGGCCTCGTAGTGGTGTCACTTTGGCTCGTCCCCTCTTTTTCCATAACAGAAGCGCTTTCCAGCAACACAATAATCCATTTCCTATCAGTAATTTACGCTGCTGCTCTTGCAATCAAGGTTGTGTTTGATGGACTGAAGGCAAGAAGTGCAAAAGCTTCTCTTAAAAGGCCTTGCCCAATATGCCAAATAAACAAAACAAAAGCATTGTTTTGCCACTTTTGTGGACGCCTTCAAAAGACCGCTAGCCCAATTCAGCAGCATGAATCCGGAAGGCAAACCTTGCCGGGAGTCCTGATTCCAATTGCGATAGTAATCATATTGACCTCAACTTCATTGCCAATTCTATTTTTAGCTGATGATAGACCAAACATAACTCTATTCATGGCAAATGGCCCCCACATTCAACCCATTATCGAGACCCCGCAGGATTGGGTGTTGGAATCCTCAACAAGGCTAACTTCTTATGAGATCGAACATTCAGAAAATTATGCGCTTCTAAGCAGCTACGCCGAAAAAAGATACGCCGAAAACAAGCTCTACATTCTACTTGAAATATCCAACAACGATTTAATCCCCAACAAGATGCAATCTTGGCACATCGAAGGGTGGACTAGAAACAGAAACACGGTTAACATAGGCAACAACAGATGGGACCTCATCACGTTGAAAAGGCAAAACCATACGATCATTGCTCTCTACAATCCCCACGCGCACCCCATAAGCCTATTCTTCAGAAGTGATTCTTCCTTCAAAGTAAAGAATATTGGACTAAGCATTTTCATGAACCTCACAGATTTTGCTGAAAATGAAATGTCAGAAGTCACCGAGAAACTAAAAAAGGTCGCTGAACCGATCACAAGCAGGTGGAAACAGTCCCAACTATGGACAGTTCGAACCTCCACTTTCCTGGGGTTCTACGCACAAATTGAGCGATTTTTTTACACCGCAGCTGCCGTGGTTTTCATTTTCTCATTCGCGAGTTGGGGAAAAACCAAAGACGACAAAGAGGCCCAAACTCTCGATAAAATTCTGTCATTAGAAGAAGACGAAGCCCTCATATTGGCGACAGCAATCAGGGCAAAAAGAGGGCAAACGGGGGAAGAAATACTAAATGTTTACAAAGACCTTCAACATGTAGACTTGAAAAGGATCAGCGAAAGTCTGGGTCATTTGGCCAAGCTCAAATTAATAAAAAAGCATTATGAACAAAGAAATGGGCAAGTTTTGCTAACTTGGAAGCCAACGATAAATTAGTACCGAATCATGATCGAAAAGGTCTTAAATTTTTGAAATGGCGATTCTGATGATAAAAGGGAAAAAAATATTGGTGACAGGCGGAGCGGGATTCATAGGTTCCCACTTAGTCGATAGACTCCTCAACGGAGAAAACACAATCATTGTCTATGACAACTTCGACGATTTCTACAAAGGAAAGATGCAGAACATACAACACAATCTTCAAAAGAAGAATTTCAAGCTCGTAAAGGGGGACATTCTCAACTATGAAGGTCTCACTTCTGCAATGGCAGGAGCAGATCTCGTGTTCCATGAAGCAGCTCAGTGCGGAATTCGATACTGCATCAGCAATCCCATGAAAGCTCACAATGTAAACGTGACTGGAACACTAAACGTGCTGACGGCAGCCAAGCAAATCGGCGTGGAAAAGGTTGTGTTTGCCTCCTCATCAGGGATATTTGGAGCGCCACATCAATCACCGATGGATGAAACGCATCCTACCAATCCCAATTCGCCTTATGGAGTAACCAAATTGGCTGCCGAAAAGTATTGCTTAGCCTTCAACAAAGTATATGAGTTGAACGTGGTTTCACTTCGGTACTTTTCAGTCTACGGTCCGCGAGGAAGACCCGACCAAGTCATCCGCGCTTTTACGGCAACAATGAGTGAAGATGAAGAGCCGCGGATCTTTGGTGATGGTTCGCAAACGAGGGACTTCACATATGTTTCCGATATAGTCGAAGCAAACGTCCTCGCAGCCGAGTGCCATGACTCAACCGGACAAATCTTCAACATTGGATATGGCAAGGAATTTACCATCAACCAAGTTTTCACGAAAATCGCTGAGAAACTAGGCAAGAAAGACAAAATCCAGCCCAACTACCTAGAAACGTATAAAGGCGAATTTCCCCACACACTAGCAGATACCCAGAAGGCTCAAAAGATTCTTGGATGGAGGCCAAAAGTCAACCTGGACCAAGGACTAGACATGTTTGTCGAATGGTTTCTGAAATGCAAAAAAAAACGAAGCGCTGAAAATATCTGAAGACGGAAGGCTGCAACGTGCGAAAGAAGTACGCCAAACTGGTCCCAGTTCTTTTAGGTTCATTGCTTTTCATGCTTCTTTATAGTCCTGTAGACGGTATCCAGACAAACGAGAATCATTCAGTATCCACTTCAATCATAGAAAACAACCCGGTTAGAATTGACTACTACATCTTTCTTTCTGGGAAATATTCGCCAATCGATATGGATGTAAGCAACCACGTCATCATAAATATAACTCTGCCTAGAAATCCATTAGCCCTGCCGTACAACTTAACACTCTATTTTTTGCCTTTCTCCATTGAAGTGATTTCAGAACTACCTCTCGGCGCCAGTTCTGAATATGGTTTCTTTGGATCTCCCCCGACAGGATACTTGACAATTCACGTGCCGGCAAACGCGAGCTATTCTTCCATCCAACTGGAAGGGCAACTCTCCGGTCAAAGCTTCTTTTGGCGCAATAGTGCATCTGTCAGTGTTTTTAGCTATCTTGGCTTCACAGCAATCGATCTTAGACTTTTTCTTGTTCCACCACGACAATCCAAAGTTTTGAGATTGTATTCACGTGCTGTTCCAGACCTGAAATATGCAAAGGAACCATTCGGAGAAGATGAAGCATACGTCGTCGATCAACAAGACTTCATGAGATTGCAAACTACGTCAGGACTGTCAATTCTTTACGAAAACGAAACTTGGGAGATCTACGCCTTTATTATAATTTTAGCTACAATATCTGTCATCTTGTTGTTTTTCTATTCGACACGATTTAAAACACTGTTAACAAAAGTAAGCTCAGTCTCGGATGCCGGGAAAATATGGAGTAAACCGCAGAAGCCCACCGCAGTTCTGAAAAAAATCTCACACTCGATCATGGGCTCTATTCGATTTGCACACGGGAAACTTCGCAATTTAGATTCCTTGAAACTACTCGCAGCCTTCTTGGCTTGTGGCGTTCTGATGGCTTCAATCAGCCTAATTTCAGGTCCTGATCCTAGAACCAAAGTCTATGTTTTTTCATCCACCAAAAAAACAGCCGATGAGATCAAGAAATTCATCGTTGACCTTGGTGGAGTAGCGGTCACCTCGCTTGAAGAATTTGGCGATGTGGAGACTCTAAGTAATCTCGGTATTTTTTCAGCTGCGATTATAGCAGATTTTCTTCCCCCTTTACAGAGAGATGTTGAGCAAAAGATTTTCTATGCTTTGACAAACATACGCAGTGAGGAATACGCGCATTCAATACTTGTCTTACGAGTGGAAAACACATCATGGTATGCGTCAGACTCCTTCATGTCACAGATAGAAATGCGCTATCCTGGCAAGACAAGAGTCATCGAGAGTAAAAACTCCTTTGAAATAGCTTGGGGGAAAATTGAAGGGAGAAAAAATGTATTCGGATTAATAGTAAACCTCGAAACCTACATCGCTATGTCAGCAACAGTAGGTGTGCTCTCGTTTGTTCTAGTTTTTATCGGATTAGCCTTCCTAGCCAACAAGCTGGTAGAGGTCGGAAAGAAACCAGCTGCCACCGGGCTTCCTGAGGCGATAGTTTACACAATCTTCTATTTCGCCTTCACCCAAGGAATATATGCAGTTTGCAGCGTCCTATTAGCAATGCCATTAGGATTACATACAACTCGTCTGGAGGCAAAAATCACGGCAGTCAGCTTAATACCTCCGTTGCCAATTTTCGCTCCTAGAGGCTTTGGCGGAGGCTCCAACCCAAGAATGCTTGCTGGGATTGCTGGATTCTTTTTTGGAGCAGTCTTGTCATTTAAAGGTGGCGCGAAGCTTGATAAGGCGACAGTCTTGGCGCTTCTAGTCTCACTATTTTTTATAATCGTTGATCCTTTGACAAGCGGGCTAATCCTCCACGAGTTCATACTGCTTAATACCGTTGGGCCCTCTTTTGGTGCAGCATTTCAGACCGAATCATATGTCAGAGATTTCCTGGCAAACATTGGCATCGCAATGGGTGGCTGGGCTTCACCGACCTATGGACTATCAACCGGAATAATCCTATACTTCATGGGTGCCATACCGCTTTGTCTCTTTCCAAAACTCCAAAAAGTTTCAGCAGCTTTGCTACTCAGCATCAGCATGATTGCCGTGGGCACTGGAGGGATTCGAGTGGCTGATATGAATCCGTGGAAAATGCTTGCATCAATCATGCCTGGCATACTAGTTGGCTTCTTAGTAGCATTAGGTTTTTTCCTGATCAGTATCGCTGAGGGCAAAATCAGGGAGAAATTCGGCCAATGAAGTTCATTCTAACAGGATTGCCAACCACGTTATTGATGTTGGCGCAAAACTGCTAATCTGAGGATTAAAAGGAACAGTGAGAGAATAATAAAAATCATAGATTCAGGGAAAAAGCTAAGTCTGAAAGTTTGAATAAGGCTTCTTAATCCTAGAAACATGCACACACTGAATCCGATCGCTGCTAGAGTCTCTTCGATTACATTTAGCCTAAAAAGAATTGCGACAAAGGCGTACCCTGGTACGTACAAGTAGAAAAGTAGAGTTAAAAGCCATGGAGTTGGAAAGTCTAGCACAATCGAGACCAAGAGTGCTCCAGAAACCAACAGTAGGAACAGCGCCCACAAACGATTGACATTTCTCAACAGCCTTTCCAACCGTATTCCCTCCTCCTAATTAAGGATTTGACATTGAAAAATCTAACCTCTCGAAAATCGAGTGAAAGTAGTTTTTTAAGCCAAAATGGTGCGAGTTTTCGTGAAAATCTGTTACATTGCAATTGATGTGGCAATTCCTTTCTTTAGGGGCGCATCTACACACGTTTTCGAAGTTGCACGACACCTCACCAAACTTGGACATGTGGTTCACGTAGTTTCACGGCGAGCGAAGATGGGACAAAAACAGTATGAAATTCTAAGCGGCGTGCATATACATCGCATATACAGAGGGATAGTTGCACCCTTGCCATTTTCGAGTTATGATAGGCTTGAGAAAGGAGGAATTGACTCATCTGCAGGACCTATCGATCACGCTTACGCAAAGTATCTCTTCATCGCTTATGCAGTCTATGCAGGATCGATTTCTTCACAGATAATCAGGAGACATGGCCTCGATGTAATATTGGAGCGGGAGACTTCTTTTGGTGCGGGGGCGGTTGCCAATATGGTCACAGGAAAACCGATGATTCTGGAACTCATTGGCCCCCGTTATAGCCGCGCCTCTATCAGAAGGGCTAAAAAAGTACTCGCATATACGAGGAATGCCATTCCATACCATTTGCCTTCGGGGAAGGTGGTATTCGTAGACGCTGCAGTCGACCCCGATGTTTTCAAGCCAGATCCAGTTCAACGAAAACTGATACGAGAAAGATATCATTTTGGAGATTCGCCAGTCGTAGGTTATGTGGGAACATTCGCAAAGTGGCATGGAGTAGAAGAGCTCATCCATGGAAGCATGAAACTATTAACGCAGTACCCTCAAGTTCGATTCTTGATGGTTGGTCCTTACTTCACCTGGGCCAAGGAATTAGCAGAGAAACTGAAAATTTCCGAGGCCTATACCTTCACTGGACCAATACCACACCAAGAGGTTCCTAACTACATAAACGCTTCCGACATAATGGTTGCTCCATACAATCCCCAAAAATCCGAATTGCGGAAAAAGTACGGCATAGGATCACCATTGAAGCTTTTCGAGTATATGGCTTGTTCTAGACCTGTAATATCAACATCTATGCCGCCAATAACACGTGTAATTCGAGAACGCGAAACCGGGCTACTCATTCCAGAAGGCAACTCTGAAGCTCTTAACGAAGCCATCGCATGTTTAATTGAGAAACCATCCTTAGCAGAAAAAATCGGAAAAGCAGCTCGAAAAGAGGTGCAAAAATCTTTTTCGTGGGCGACCTTCGCCGCAAATCTTTCACGCATTTTCTACGAGGTGACAGAAATTGCCTAAACTGGCACTGAAATCGACATGTTTGATCGCAATAGTGGCTTTTTCTCAAGCTATTTTGCTTGGGCTAAATCAAGATGGGAAGGCTAGCTTGTTAGATACTATGCAGTCAGGATTAATCAGGGCTGCATTAACTAGCAATGTAGCCCCGCGAGACGATTGGAGCAATGGAACGCTTCACAACTTAAGAATCCTTCAAAAAATCTTACCTATCCAAATAACTGTGACAGAAGACTTCGAAAATCTCAATGATTTCCAAATCCTTTTTCTGAATTTACTCAACATCAGTGATTCTGATATTGCGACTATTGCCAATTGGGTCGATGCGGGTGGTGTCGCTGTATGTATTGGTCAGAGTGGTAGATATGATGAAACAGGCAAAGAAAGAACAGCACATCCATTAAGCCACGTTTTAGGAATAACCCTGAACGGATGGGAAAGAGATAGCGGCGCCAACGTTCGGAAAATACTGGTCACAACCTCATGGCATTGGTGGAGTTCAGGCAGAATTTACGATGTGACAAACAATGGTGACGGCTTATACCACGAATCAGCGGACATATACTACGTTCCAAAGGACGAATGCGTCAACGTAACTCTCAACGGTGCAGCCCAGATAATGAGCGCTCAAGATAAAAACCTCTCCTCCTATTTTCCACCTTTTCCAACCTTTACAACATATGAAGAACCGCTCCTAACAACTCACTTATATGGGTCTGGAAGAGCCTTCTTCGTGGCAGCTGACATTTTCTACCGACTATTGTGGAAACCACCAAGACCTCAATTCGGTATATACACAAACGAGAATTCCCTTGTAGGTGGATACTGGTTCCGCATCGGATTGTTATGGCAAATATTGTACGCCATCACCCTAGATTCCTTCTCAACTATTCCACTGCCCATAGTCACCTCGATGCCCAACGGATTTCACACTGCCATGAGCTTCGGAATAAAAACTGTAGGCTACGGTGTCGCCGATAACGACACAGCCGATGATTCCATCTATGAAAACATGATGAAATATTGGAAACCACAATTGCTTGATCAACAGCCTGCGCTAAAAGGGTGGTTCTGGGGCTTTTGGATAATGACGAAAACAATAGACAAGACCACCAACGCTTCCAACATCGTCAGCTTTGTAACGGAAAATGGATACGCTGGTTCCCGGTCCCACACGGGACACTGGGCTCCGTCGGATTACATTAAGAGCTCCGAAATTTTGCATAGTTATGGCTTTGATTACGACTATGAAGGATCGGCCGGGGCAACAGTCAAAATACAGGACATCACAACGCTTACAAAGAATTGGAATTTCACAGACATATTCTACCTAAGACGGATTTCTGGGAAAGGAGAACACGGCGCAGAAATCTCCTGCCTCCCCTACCCAATTTCCAACCACACAGGAATTGTAAACTTCTTTGCACAGCCTTACGCCGTCGAATTAGCGGGTTCACTGATTGAATGGCGTCTACTGATTTCCCACCAGAAGATTCTGGGTGAAAACTACGGGATAGGTGGATACTGTATGGGTGACACTTATCTTGGCTGGATTGGCAGCATTGAGAATATTAATGAAACGATCAATACTTTTATCGCGGATGACACGGTCTGGAAAACTAATGGACCAACCTTTGAGGATTGGTGGAACAAGAGATGGGATGTAACCATCACCGATTTTTCCACAAATTCAACCCATGTGGAAGTCACTATTCAAACTCCCAAGATAGAAAACTTAACACTCTTGATGAAAGAAGCTGAGAATATTTACAACATAACTGTTGATGGCGCTCCTCTCACTCCGCTGCCTGAATCCAGCAGAATTGTGATTCCCAAAATGGCGCAAGGTGTACACAAGATCTCGATCAAAATTTCGGTATTTGGCGATTCAGAGCTGGATGCGTATAATAAAGACTTGGAAACCGCCGGGAGGCCTTACATCTACGATTCGACCCACCTAATTGAATCTCTGAATTTTACATATCCAAGGTTAACCCTCACGCTTTTCCCACTTCAAAGCGAAAGCGCCAAAATAAAGATTCACAGCTTGTATTCTCCACTCAAAGCCTTCGCCGATGGCTCCATCATAGAATTTAATTACGGCTCTAACATAGCCACGATATCCACCTCCCAAGAACGAGTAGACCTATACTACGCACAGCCCCAAATCACTCAGTTCCTATCCACAAAGCAAGAGTATGAAATCAATGAAACCGCCACTTTCGTAATTGAAATATACGGCGATCATCCTACCTCTGAAGTCGCAAAATGGATTGTGAGGCTTTCTCTAATTGACGAAGGAGGAGTGGTTGTTAGCTTGACAGCCCGAGAAATCGAAATCAGTATGGACGCTGCCAAGATTCTGCAAATTAGAGTGTCAAACCTCCTATTAGGACACTATTCAGCAATTGCTGAAGTTCTGGATCCTCAAACTGCAGATGTCCTTGCAGTTGACAGTCTAAATGTGACAGTAAAAGAAGGATCAGAGGCCCCACCACTTTTCAGTGCTTCCACCTTGGAAAACTACAACAACCAGCTCAAGCAGGGTGGATTGCCCTACGTAGAAAGCTCCACCCAAACCGTTGTAGGTCTTGTCTATTCCACGAATTATCAGCGGCTATCCATAAATCTGGATGCTAATCTTAACTCTGAAGCGACAGTTGAAGTTAGCAGCTTGCACTCCCCGGTCCAGGTTTTCGCAAATAATCACCCTCTGGACTTTGCTTATGACTCGAACACGTGCACGATCCTCACTTCTCACACTCAACTAGACCTATATTTCGTGCAGCTCAGAATCCTTGAGTTCAAACCGACAAAGCAGAGTTATAATCCAAATGAACCGGTTGAAGTCACTCTAAAAATCGAGGAAGATCGTCCATCCGGAACGGGCGAATGGTTTGCTTGGATTGAATTAGCAGATGACACCGCAAAAACCATCGCAACTATCTATAAAGAGATTGTGCTAAACGAAACCACAAGCGCCCAGGTTCAAGTGATATTAGGAAATTTCTCTGAAGGCACATATTCTTTAATAATCCAGCTTTTTGACCCAGAATCAGAAAACATGCTGGAAACGGCTTCCTCAACGATTGAAGTCACAGCGTTAGCGACTGAGCCTTTGTTTCCTCCGCTCCTCTTAGCGATTGTCGTGCTTCTGTTGGGGGGCGGAATCGCTATCTATCTCGTATACCGCGCCAGATTCAGAGTGCACAGAGGATCAGCCTCGGAAAAAGGTTTATTAAGTATTACGATATATGAATGTTTGTTCCTTGCTTGACAAAAGGATTTTATGGGACAGAGAATTGGGTTGTACCATGAAACTAAACCAACGCGTTCTTTTAACATTCGGCATCTTTGTAATACTAACGGGGCTATTCCAAACTACCGTTTCCCTTCCCGCCGAAGCCACTCAATCATATAAAGAACCTTTCAAAGATTTTTTTGATTATGAGTGGTGGCTGCCGGGATCAGAATACTTTGACATGGGTAGGCAGTATGGCAAATGGACCGTAATAGAGATGTTTCCCAACAATCCTCACAACTTCCGCATATTGTCTGACAACGCAATATCGGGGACGTGTAGCGCAGTCTTAGACATAAATGGCAGCCGACAAAACCCGCTCTGTGAGACATGGGTCGACTTATTTGCGTCGCCAGATCCAGATCATTTAGCATATCCAAACATTTACCTAAATCCCGCATACATGCGGTTCCGATTCCGCATAGATACTTGGAACGCCACTAACTCCTATTGGCGCGTCAGTCTCGGAGAGTTTTCAGGAAACGAGAACTCAGCTCTCGTGACGCAAGTTATCATCGCCCTAGAAGGCTATGCTCCGCCGTATCTGTGGATGCTCTACAAGACTGGATCATCGGCTTCAGATTGGGAGAATCCCCAAAATAAACACCAACTCATAAGTAACACTACGGTCAGTCTCGGAGTCATTCACACACTCGAACTATACAAGTACTCGCATGCTGATGAGGGCGAAATCAAAGTTTGGCTTGACGGGGCTGAGGTTGCAGATCTCTCCATCCGCAATGTTGACTTGAGCTACCCCGAAGGAGTGAGATCTATTCGAATTGGAAGCAGTGAATATTACTCAAAGATGTCGCCTGGAAGTTGGGCAACTATAGCATTTGACGATCTTAGAGTCCGTGACCAATATATAGGATCAGACCCTACACCACAAACTTACTACGACCTTACAGTGGATTCTTCTCCTCAAGGTAAAATTGTACGTGTTGGAAATAGGATTGTTGGGCAAACTCCAGTCACCGTAAAAGTTCCCGCCGGAACTATGCCAAAAGTGGGAGTTGACCCAACTGATTTTCACCATTGGGTCCTGGGAGGAAACTACACTGATGAACAGAAAGAGTTGTTTGGGAGCTACTCTGAGATTTGGTCGCATGTGGATCCAACATCAATAGCGACTGTGACCCGTGCTCCTGCTCCTCCTGGACAAAATCTTGGTCCGAGCCCGACTCCTGCGCTGTACAGCGACACAAGAATAACTGCAATGTATACAACAGGCACAAAACACACCTTAAATCTAACTTCTAATCCAATAGCAACTCCATTTACAGTTGACGAACTCAACTACACTACACCTTGGAGCGAGCAGCTGTCTGAGGGAGTCCACACCATCATTGTACCTTCAACCTTCACCGTCGGCGAGGAAAAATACGAGTTCCGCAGATGGGAAGATGGCTCTACAAGTCCAACGAGAACATTGAACCTAGTGAATGACATACATATTACTGCGTATTATGACACCACAATAATCACTGAGTTTCCAACTTCGATCATGTGGTTAGCAGTTATCATAATTACAATCGTACCACTCGTAATTGTGTTGGGCGCTAGAAGACTGAGAGTGAATTCAATAGCCTAATGACACTTTCACTCCAAGTAGTGGCAATTTATAAGTTTACATGCGCAAGTTTTTATCTCGCGCGGAACAGATTTGAGGGTGCACAAGCATGACTTCAGACACTAATGTTGTTTTCATCATCATTGATGCGCTTAGGGCAGGAAATCTGAGTTGTTATGGATATCCTGAACAAACGACTCCGAATATTGACGCGCTAGCAAGAAAAGGCGTGTTATTTGAAAACGCTTTCTCATGCACCAACGTTACAGACTCCTCTCTCACATCAATCTTCTCTGGGAAATATCCAATCAATCATGGAATTGTAAGTCATGGAATGATTCTTCAAGATGAAGAACTCAGGAGAATAAGCACCATACCTTTTCTCCATGAAATTCTGAAGCCACAAGGCTATGTGACACTGGCTGTGGATTGGCTAAAGAGATGGCATAAAAGGAATTACGATGTCTATTATGATCTATATCATGGACAAGAAGACCCTCATGGAATATCAAGAAAACGCACAACCAAATTTAAGGTCTTAAAGAGCGTAGCTGACATTTTGCGTTTCTTCAAAATGAACAAGATTTATAGAAAGGGTAGAAACGTTCTAAAGTATGGTCGTGAGGCAGCTACTGTTTCGAATGTCGCTATCAACCTGATCGAACAGAATGTAAATAACAAATTTTTCATCTTTTTGCATTATTGGGATACCCATGCGATGTACAACCCTCCCAAGTCCTACACAGAAAAGTTCTACCACCTCGAGGAAAACTCTAAGAAACAAAGCATAGATGACATGCTGAATCAAATCCAAAATGAGGGAAGAAGAAACTATCTGAAGCAACATTTGAGAAATGTACCTAACTTGGACTACGTCGTTGCCCAATATAATGGCGCAATTGCATATGTCGACCATGAAGTGGGAAGAATACTAGATCTACTTGAAGATCAGAACATATCAGAAAAAACGCTTGTAATTCTGACATCAGACCATGGCGAGAGCCTCACGGAACATGGCATATTTTTTGATCACCATGGGTTATACGACGTTAGCATCCATGTTCCTCTGATTTTGAACGGCCCTGGGCTGCCTAAAGGAAAAAGAATCAAAGGGCTAATTCAACATGTTGACTTAACTCCTTCTATTCTAGAAATTCTGCAGGCGCGCGCGGTCTCGAGTGAGAAAGCTTTCGATGGTAAAAGCTTGATGCCACTCATTAACGGTGAAGTAACAGAAATACATCCCGCTATTTTTATTGAAGAAGCCTACTACGAGAGAAAGAGGGCTGTTAGAACCACAAAATACAAATACATTAAGACGCTTTCGAAAGAAGGCGTTAAGTGCAGATGCTGCCAACGTATCCATGGAGGTCTGGAGGAGCTTTATGACCTGAGCAAAGACTCAGGAGAAACGCATAATATAGTAAAAGAGGAATCCAAAGTGAAGAACGACCTCGGAAAAATGCTATCCAGGTGGGTGAAATCCTTCGAACATGTGGAAGCAGCCGAAAAATCCATCGAGCAGTATCCGTTCTCCTTCGAAGAGGAAAAAGAAGTAATGGAAAGACTCAGAAAATTGGGTTACCTCTAATTGAAAAAGTAAATTTGATAGGGTGATTCCTGTGAAACCTGATAGATTTCCGCGAGTTTCAATAATAATAATAACACTTAATTCTGCGGATAGTGTCGAGAAATGCCTATCGTCAGTATTTAAATTAGATTATCCCAGAGACAAATATGAGGTCATAGTCGTCGACTCTGGATCGACAGATGGAACGGTGGAGATAGTTAAAAAATTTCCCGTGGATAACCTCATTGTAGCGGAAGGAGCACTTAGAGGAAAAGCCCGAAATATCGGCGTACGGGAAGCCACTGGCGATATTATTGCTATGGTTGATTCAGATCTGTCTTCAACCGATAATTACTGGCTAATTAAGGCGATTAAAGGATTTGATAACACTCAAGTGGCTCTTATTCGAGGAGATGACCTGATTCTTCTTCCAAGTAAAAATATGAATTTCTTTCAAAGAGCGATATACTTTCTGTCAATCGTTCCATCAAGAATATTGTTGAGAAAGGAGGATTGGAATGGCAAATAGATACTACAGAAAGAGCGCAGTCCTTGATGTTGGAGGGTTTAGCGACGATTTGCATGTGATGGAAAATCTTGACATTTTATGGAAACTGGAAAAAGCAGGATATCATGAAGGTTCTACAGAGGACATAGTATTCTTTCACCATCGACCAGCGGACCGATTCAAAACGCGGTTCATCCTTGAAAACGCATTTACCTATGGCTACTACTGGGTCAAGCTTCGCCATTTACACCCAGACAAAGTGGGGCTATCGGCGATGCCATTGAAGATTGCTGCTTTCGTCACACTTGCTCTAATTTCCTTCTTTTATCTGCCCACGTTGTGGATACTATTTGCTTCAATGTTATTTTGGTTTGCTTACAAATTTTACCGAGACAAGAGAGTGAAAAATTGCATTGTACATATGGAGAGTAAAATCGAGAAAATTGGCGCTGTTGTATTTGGCTTTTTTCTTCATATATTGTTTGAAATCTCTGAGGAGCTGGGTAAGCTGTATTGTTGGCTTTCCTTTTAAACGTCTATGAATTGAAGCAGATGCTAAACACATGACTATCAGAAGAGCAAGCCGCACTCTAGTTTATGGCGTGCTAAGCCTCTCGGCAGTCAGTGTTATCTCCCGAATTCTTAGAGCAGTGACCACAATCATTGTCGCAAGAGATTTGGGCTCAGAGGGATACGGGCTTTGGGGGCTAACATTGGCTGCAATTGGCCTGTTTGCGCTATTTGGCAGTATTCCTGGCATCGGGTCAGCAGTCATCAGATATGTCTCACAATATGACGCTGAAGGAAAGCCAGATGCGGTGAGAAGAGTTGCAATCGTTGGACTGCAAGCAAAAACAGTTCTTAGTCTCATAGTTGGCTCTGCAATCTTTGCCCTTGCTCCCTATATAGCAAAAAATCTCATGAACAACTCTGAACTTATAAATTTGATAAGAATTTCAGTAGCTTATTACATCGCCGTCGAAATCGGTTTCGTAACATCTGTCTTGAAAGGCCTAAAGAAATTCCATCTTGTGGCGATTTTTGTCACAATTGAACGATTCCTCTTTTTTTTATTCATCACCTTCGCCTTATTGGCTGGGCTAGGTCTGATGGGTGTGATCGTGGGGAACGCCGCTGCATATGTAACATTGGCTGTAATAACAGTAATCGTCATTTTCACCAAATACATCCCAAAAACTGCAAACATAAACAACACTCATGAATATCGCGAACCTTCTGAAGCCTCCAAAATAGGCCTTCTGAAAAAAATGGTTAGCTACGGGTCTCCCGCAGCTTTGGGTGGCATAATAAAGAATTTCTATGATGATTTCATAATCATCTACTTGGGAATATATACCTCCGCTACTTTTGTAGGATTCTTTGGCGCTGCCAGATCAGCAATGAACTTCCTGTTCGTCACAACCATGTCCTTCGTCACTTCAGTCCTTTTTCCCCTAGCCACTGAAATGCATTCCAAAGATCAAATAGAAGAACTTCGAAGATTCCTGGCTTTGATCTCCAAATACCTGCTGTTTTTCACATGTTACCTAGCAGCGTTCACATGGATCTTTTCATCAGAGTTAGTGACAATCATATACTCCGCAGAATTCGAAATCTCAGCCCAGTTCCTGCAGATTCTAATATTCATACCAATAGCTGGAGTTTGGCCTTCATTGGCTGGAAACCTGTTACTAGGCGCTGGACAATCTAAAACGACGTTAAAACTCAACGCAGTTTACGTGATTTCGGGAACAGTTCTGGCTATGCTCATTGTGCCCGCCTACGGAGTCCTAGGACTGTGCGTACTACTCGTTTTGTTGGAGACTTCAGTAGCTCTTCCACTCCACATCTTTTATGCCCAAAAAATCGTTGGTAACTTTCTGGACATCAAAGCATATGCCAAAGGAGCACTAGCACTTCTCCCCTGCATCGCTACTGTGGGGTTAGCAAAAAGTCTTCTGTCATTTAACTCGGTTGATTCCCTGCTTTCATTGATCATATTAGGCGTCCTTTTCGTCGCAAACCTTCTCTTATCAATCATACTTCTAGCTTTGGCAGGTGCAGTGAAAAAATCCGAGATTCATGCACTAAATGAAATACTCTCATCTTCCCCAGTATCAACACTTCTAAAACCTATAATCTTCCTACTTAAGAACTTAGCTAAGATCACCCGAGCCTAACGGTGTCAGGTCGGATGGTGGAGTGCCTATGGCCTCTGCACACGAGCATGTGGACCAAAGATATAGAAAAATGCTCTATAGCTTAAATCCTGTAAAGTTTTTAGGCATCTATGTATTGTATTAGCTGGGAAAAAGGCTTTGAAGAAGAAAGCACTTAGCTGTATTCTAGTTCTTTCTCTAATACTGTCATTGGGAACTATCCTAAGCGCCAGCGCTGTCAACGACTACGAAATCCTCATTGAAGTAATCCCTGAAACTATACTGCAAGGAGAGTTCGTGACCTTCAGAATACACGCTGACCTGATCGGCGTAGACGACTCGCTACTCGACTACGTGAGTGTCAGAGGCTACACTGCGCCCAACACAGCAGGCATGTACGTCATCTACCCCGACGGAACTTCCACCCACTACCGTAATGACCTGAGCCCCATCATCATTCAAAATGGGGTGCCTAGCGAAGCCATGGACTACGTTGACGTAACCTTCGGAACTACTGCACCCGACAAGGACGATTGGGACGGACCTTCATTGACCGAGCAGCTCGGACTCTACATCCCTGACTTCTCAGGTTTCATTTACTTGACAACTGGTTCAGTCCACTGGTTCGACATCTACAAGGAATTCACTGTTACAGAAGATGGAAATGGTGAAGAATGGGAAGGCTACACTCCTGGCTGGTGGGGAACTACTGCATCAAAACTGTTGGGATACCAAAATGGTAAACCCAAAATAAGCTTCGCAGAGTATCAGGCTGCTGTAACTTGCGTCTATAATACTTGGAGTGCCGATCTTCCATGGCTGCCAACCGATGTTCAAGGAGCCTACGATATATACTACGCCAGCCCAAGCGTCGATCCACTTGCCAAAGTTAAAATGCATTTGCTGAGCCATCTCTTATCACTATGCCAGTTCCCAGGTGACTACTCGTCAATCACGATCACTGGACCCTTAGGCACTTTCACGTACACACCAGCTGAATGGGCAGCATTCCTCGTAATGCACTACAACATGGGACACTACGATGCCGTCCTCCACTACGCTGACTTCCTGAACAACATGTAAAAAAGAAGAAAGAACTTCTTCCCCTTTTTTTCTCCGTTGCAACAAAAAATTGCAGGCAATGGCCTAGTCCATGTAACGCCTATCATTGGGGAGCTCAATAGTTGAAGCAACCTCTCGTCTCAATAATCGTTCCAGCTTTCAACAACGAACAAACTTTGAGCCTCTCCATTGACTCTCTAACTAATCAAAAATACACTGAAAAGGAGATAATTGTAGTATTTGATGAAGGGTCAACTGATGGAACCCAGAAAATTTTACAGAAACTAGCCAATAAACAAACGAAGTCTTTCCACGTTGTTTCGACCAGACATGTAGGCAGATCGCAGGCCAGGAACATCGGGTGTAAGCGTTCCACGGGCGAAATATTGTTCTTTGCAGATGCTGACGACATCTACAATCCAGATTATTTAGATAAAGCAGTTAACTGTCTGCTCTCCGATCCCAGGCATGGAGGAGTCACTGTAACAGGCGCTTCCATGAAATTTGAATCCACATTTGTAACGGAATGCATGGAGGTCTACAGCAAAATCATTCGTAGCCGAGCTGAAACAGGAGCGCTGTCGCATGGCTGGGCTTGGGTATACTGGAAAGACGCATTTGAATCAGTTGGAGGTTTTGATGAACATCTGAATCAGGCGGAAGACAAAGATCTCTATTTGCGAGTGAAAAGGGCTGGCTATACCTTTGGTGTTGTCACAGGAATTAATTGGCACCATGGCAGACAAGGTAACCTGCCCACTTATTTAAAAAAAAGGTACCTTGCTGGTAGAAGAAGAGTTTTGTTTCTGCTTAAACATAACCGAAAATTCCAGCTTTTAAGGAATGTTGCTGCATTTATAGGATTTAGCAGTGGCATAGTTCTCTCCGTATTCTTCCCCATAATGTTACTTGTAGTTGTAATTGGAATCGCAGCCATGTTAGGCTATTCCTTATTCATCACGGTCCAGGCCGGGTGGAAAATAGTGCAGAGAAAGAAATATTTGCTCCTTTACCCATTTCTCAAAGCTCTCACATTTTTCGCTTTCTCGTTTGGACATGTACATGGAACCGCCCTAGTTCTCTACGAGAAAATCACTGGTAGACACATCGACTGGTCTCGAATATAAAAACGCCAAGTTTTCGGGCGTGCGAACTAGCAGAAATTATATTTTGCTATTGCCCTCACGTTGGACAAAAATTGGGATCGGAAACATATGAGAATTTGCAGACTGGTCTGGGGATTTCCGAAAGCCCATGAATTAACATATGGTCTGGGTCCAAACTTTTATTTCATCTCTAAAGAACAGGCTAAGCTTGGAGTAGAAATCAACGTAGTTGCACGTCGGAAGCCCGGCGAAGGAGCCTATGAAGAAGTTGAAGGGATAAGAGTTCATCGAGTGAAGTTTCCTTATAACATAAACGCTCTTCGAAAGATTAGGGAGCTAGACAGCAAATTTGGTGTAGATTTGGTTCATGCCCATGGAACCTGTGGTCTTCTCTACCCCGCCATCCCTAAGAAAATTAGGTGCCCACTAGTTGTGCACGCTCACAGCATTTCATTGGGAATGAAAAGGCATGCTTACAGACTGCCTAAAAACCGCTCTCTAAAGCTCTTCTTGAAGTCGAGATTCAGAGAGGAAACCTCAATACTGAGAGAGCGACTCTACTGGCCCCATTCAGATTTGCTCATAGCTGTGAGTCAAGCTCAGAAAGCTGAAATCGAGGAATATTATGGCGTAAAGCAAGAGAATATTAACGTCATTTACAACGGCGTAGAAAAGTCGATTTTTAAGCCTCTGAGGGACACTCAACCCTTGAGAGACACCCTAGGTCTGCACGACAAACAGGTAATTCTATTCGTTGGACATTTTGTTCTACGGAAAGGAATTCCGCTCCTCTTAAAAGCGATGCCCGAAATTTTGGGTAAAATCCCAAATGCGTTTCTTTTATGCGTCGGTGGAACACCGAAATGGCTGGGCACGCAAATGTACTGGACTTACCTTCAAGAAATCATCGATAGAAAAAATCTGGCAAGCCACGTAAAATTAGTCGGACAGATTCCACACCAGGATCTTCCTTATTACTACTCGTTATCGGACGTTTTTGCTTTTCCATCCCTTTATGAAGCCTTCGCTAAGGTCATCCTCGAGGCTATGGCTTGTGAAACTCCTGTAGTAGCATCAAGAGTCGGGGGGTTACCTGAGGCTATTGAACACAACGTTAACGGAATCTTGGTGGATCCAAAAAATGTCCATCAACTGGCCTCCGCAATAATCGAAATTCTGCAGGATCGAAAAGTGGCTCAAAGAATGGGCAAAAAAGGGAGAGACGTTGTAACAAGAAGGTTTACTTGGCAACACACTGTGAAAGAACTTTCAAAGACATACCACGAATTGATTCAAACACATGCTAAGAATTGACTCGATTGGATTATATGTATGCTTTCCTACAGTGTGTGGTCAGAAGATTATTAGCCGAGCTGCGTTTCTTAAAAGGTGTAAACGATGCGCGTCGCCATTCTAGGTCTAGACGGTCTTGAATACGAGTTGGTTAAAAAATTTAATATGAAAAACTTGATGCAGAAAGAATATGGCATCACCGACTTGGGCGATTTTGATGAAATCATTACACCGCCAATATGGGCAAGTTTTCTAACTGGGTTGCCTTCAGAAAAGCACGGCATTCAAGAGATGTATAGATGGGAAAGCAATTTGCTTCAAAAATTAAGTGATACATCTGTTGGAATGAAATGGCTGAAGAGAATCACAAAAAGTTCGAAATTGAAACACCTCGGGTTCAGAAAGACCTACCCTCTGATAAGAGATAAAGGTGTAAAAACTATTTTTGATTGCATAAGCAGATCCTTTGCGATTAATGTGCCCACATATAACAGGCACTTAGATAGATACCTTGCGGACTTGAGAAGGGCTTCGTTGAAGAATCCTAGGGCTTTTGGTGAGAGGTTTGAAAAATGTGTGTATGACAAATTCTTCGCAGAAAAAAATGAATTCATGAAGGTGTTTCTGGAGAGAGATTGGACTCTTCTTATGGGATACACGCTAATGCCTGATTATTTGGGACATAATTATCGAGGAAATTTAACTAAAATGTGGGAAGCTTATGCCATATTAGACGATTTCGTCGGTGATGTTAGATCTTCAGCGCAAGACGATGTTCGCATTCTACTTATCTCTGACCATGGAATGAAATTGTTGGGGAAGACTATTTATGGCGACCACAGTGATTACGGGTTCTACTCGACCAGTAAGGTGTTAGGGCTAAACCAGCCCAAAATAACTGACTTTTTCGATATTATTTTGAAGGAGTTGGGATGCGATGCCAAAGCTTGAAGATCATTTGTTTCGAATCAAGGTTCACAAGAGCAAGCAGATACTAATGAATGCGATCGAAAAGAATCGTTCCAAGATAGCGGCTATGTGGACTGCAGGAAGGGATAGCACATGCTTACTTTACTTGATGAAGGAAATTTATGGAAAGGTGCCGGTTCCAGTCTTCTTATGTGATACGAGCTTTCACTTCAAAGAGACTTATGAATATCGAGATAAAATGGCAAAGACCCTCAGATTACATTTGATGAATGCTAGATCTGAAAGCACCTATCATGAAGAAAAGCATGACCAAGAATTTTGCTGCTACATGCATAAACTCAAACCTGTGCTTCGTGCTATGGAAAAACAAAGGCTCAAGGCTTTAATATTGCCAACTCGTTGGAGTGAGCAAAAGGCTTTCCTGGAGAGGTGTATTCAAGAAACATCAAGGAGTAAGATGCGCTTGCCTTTCGAAGTGATAGAGCCGATAATTCATTGGACTAGAGAAGACATCATGAGGTTCATAGAGAAAAGAAAGGTTCCACTGCATCCTCTCTATGCCCGAGGATACCAAAGGGTGTCTTGCGAAAAATGCAAGTTTCGTTCCCTGGAAGAAAGGGAAGATTACGATGTGAAGGATGCAGAGAAAATAATAGAGAGGCTGCAAAGCCTTGGCTACTTTTAGCCATTTTACATCTGAGGGTCTAGCACACAAGCATTAATGAAGATTTCACAGAACAAATGGCAGTCATAGATGCAGAGATTGTGGTGAAAAAGGTCTCTGACAAGATCGCGCGCGCACTCAAGGAAAATTGACCAAGTTCTTTCGAATTGTTGTGCTGATGCCTATGAGCTTTCTTAGACTAAAGGAAGAAATTCTAGATCCAGCCATTTGCACAGGCTGCGGCATTTGCACATTCGCTTGTCCAGTTTCATGTATACACCTGAACGAAAAGAATGAACCAATGCTTCTTGGTGAGTGTAACAGCTGCGGGTTGTGCATCAAGCTTTGTCCTCGCGTAAGCTTTGATTGTAACTTCAGTTCAACCAATAAGAACCTCAAGGTGAACCCGTTTGTGGGCTGCTATGAGAACATATATTTTGGCAGAGCTGCCGCTCAGGAAATAAGGAACAAAGGGTCTGGCGGAGGAATAGTCTCCGCAGTATTGGTCTCTGCCTTGCAGAAAGGCCTCGTCGAAGGCTCATTGGTAGTAGAAATGAGCAAAACTATCACTCCTTTTTACGTAATTTCACAGAATAAAGAACAAGTCATTAAAACTGCCCAATCAAAGTACATTGTTGCCCCTCTGAATCAGATTTTAAAACATCTGAAATCGAAGAGAGGACAATTCGTCTTGGTTGCTCTGCCATGCCAAGTTCACGCAATCAGGAAGTTGCAGAGAGAAGGTCCTGAATGGGTTTCAAAGAAGATTAAATACGTCATCGGATTGTTTTGTGCTTCGAGCTTGCGCAGGAATTTCTTGGACTACCTCTTCTGGTCTTTGGGGGTCAAGAAGCAAGATGCAAAAGAGCTCCAGTTTCGACACAGACGTAACTTGACTACCTCCTCTCTTTTATTACTCACTAGAAGTGGATCCAGATTCTTCATCGACAGAAAAGACTACTCCTTTCTATTCTATCTATTCCCAAGAGAAGCCTGCTTATATTGCACAGATCATACAAACGAGTTCGCTGACATTTCAGTAGGCGACATGCGACCATTCCCAAAGGATAGTCCAAACTATGAAGCCATCGAACCACTCCAGTCTGTTATAATTGTCAGAACTAAAAAGGGGGTTGAACTTCTCAGAAACACCGACCTCATTCTCTTTGACTATGACGTGAATGATCTCATCGCCAGCAAACTTACTAATATGATAGATAAAAAAATCTGTTCGCGTACTAGAATGCAGTTGCAGGCGCGAAAAGGTCTTACAGTTCCCATTATTAAGCAGAACATGCTGGAGGATTACACCTTGCGGGGTTATGACAAAAAAATTTGCCCATCAAACGCCTTCAAAGCAATCCGATATGCTTACGAGATTGCTTGGCTTGAGGTGTTGCATCTAACGGCACACAAAACTTTTGCAGCGATTCTATCAAGAATCCCTCTTCAAATCTTGAAAGCAATTGTGAGTCGCTTCTTACGTTACAAAACTTGGGGGCTACTCAAAAAATCTGATTAGTGAATTACGCTTGATTAATGATACATATTCAGTAACCGACCAGTAGCCTTTTCCCACGTGAATTCAGCCATGATCCGATTGTATGCGTTCCTTCCAAGTCTCTCAGCCAACTCCGAATTAGTCAAAAGAAGCTTGATAGCATCCTTAAGAGCTTCAACATCTCCTTGTTGGATAAGTAAACCTGTCGTATTGTTTAGAACAGCTTCAGGTATTCCTCCACACCACGTGCCTATTGAAGGCTTCTTGAAAAGCCCAGCTTCCAAAAAAACCATGCCAAATCCCTCAGTATCCCCACGATTATCCTTTGAGGGCATTACAAAAATGTCGCATTGATTATATCTCTCCCACAATTCTTTCCCTTCTAAGAAACCTGTAAATTCAACTTTGGATTGAACACCAAGCTTCCTTGACAGCTTCTCCAACGCCTTCCTTTGCAGACCATCTCCAACGATCACAAGTTTCGCACCAGAAATCTCCTTCAGCACCATTTGAAAAGCCAAAAGCAGTTCATGCACACTCTTTCTCCAAACAAGTCTTCCCACAAAAAGAATCACCTTTTCATTGTTGGGCGCTTCTTTTGCTTTTCTGATAGATTTTAAAGCTCTTGTGTCAACGCCCGGATAGAGGATAAAATTTTTATTTCGAAAAATCTTTGGGATAAGCTTTGAGGTTGATCTGGAGTTGACACCGATTCTACTGGATAGAAACATAGAAAAACGCATAATTAGAATGTCCAATAAATTGTGTTTCGAACTTAAGATGTCTTTTCCATAAAAAGATACTCCTGTTCTGATGCCCCTCATTTTGCCATAGAAGAGGAAGAGAAGCCCTATGGGCGTCGTCCCACCGCTAATAACATGGATCACATCTACTTCCGTCTTTTTGATGGCTCCAATCACCGCAAAAAAAACTTGGAAAATGTATTTTACCCTTGATGGAAACCTTAGAACAGTTGCACCAAGAAACATCTGAGGTTGAACCTTCCTTGGATTAACTAAGCCAAAATGCTTCTGCAAAACTCTAGGATTAAGAAGATGAACCAGTATCACTTGGTTCTTTGCATTGACAAGGTTTCTTACGTAGCTTTTTACTCGCGTTTGTATGCCACCAAGCGTTGGGTGAAAATCAAAGGTCACCATTAGGATTTTCAGCAACTTTCCTTCCTGAATGCTGCAATCTTACTGGGTATATGTATTATAGCTTTCGGGAACTAATCCCCATATCTGAACCTAGTTGAATTGCAGACTGTCGAAACCAGTTGGTGAACTGAATTTCAAGAGAGTCCATTGCAGTGACCTTTGATGTCGAGCTGCGCAAGCTGGCGCCATCAGCACTTATCCCTCTTTTGGATTTGCTGGATAGACACAAAATCAAATGCACCTTTTTTATACTTGGCAGACTTGCTGATCGAAGCCCTGAAGTGCCTGCTGAAATCATTTCACATGACCATGAGATAGCATGCCATGGATATGCGCACGATCCTTACGATAAAAAACCTTTCAATTATGTCAAGACAGACATCGAAAAAGGCACAGCGGCAGTGAGCAAAATTTGTGATGTTGTGGGTTTCAGAGCCCCATACTTCCGACCGCACAGAAAACTCGCCAGAATATTAGAAAATCTTGGTTACTACTATGACTCCTCTGTTCCCTCCAAACGTTTCGACTTATTTATAGGAAGAACAAACAATCCGTATAATCTCTTAGCTCCTGCGACGCCATATAGCCCTTCGAGGGAGAACATCTTTCAAAGAGGAAGCTCCCGAATATTGGAGATTCCTTTGGCGAGTTTCGGTCTTCCGCTACTTGGAGTGGTAATGAGAAATATGGGCTTAAAACTGTTCATCACGCTCAAGAATTTCATAAGCACTTTTTCAGACCTTATAATGTTTGACATACATATATGGGAATTTCTCGAAGCATCAGATGACCCAGTAAAGCGTCAAACAATTTTCTTCCATCGCCGCAGGAAAGGGAAAGAGACACTTCAGATGTTTGAAGCATTTCTAAACTATCTTGAACAAAAAGGAAAATTCGTTATGCTGTCCACCCTTGCAGAGGACATACGCTCAACAAGGCGAAAACTGTGAGTTATGAGACACTGCGCATAGCGTGGTTTTTTTAAGGTGGGATTTCATGGCTCCTGTTGATCTCAAGATCGGAGTCTTGACCGACAAATCAGCCTGGTCAAACCTGATTCTTTGGTTCTTGAAAGATGAAATTGGTTATCCAACAGAGACAACGAGCAAAGAGAACATTAGCAGATATCCAGTGATGATTGTATCTTATGAGATGATAAGCCGTGATCCATCGATCTTCACCAACTATGTTCAAAAAAAGGGCAGTATGTTGGTACTTAATAGTGGTTCTGATTACAGTGAAAAAGACAGAAATTCTCCATCAAAGGAAAATCCGCTTCCATTCGCACTCATCAATGGATCCCCGAGGACAGGACACTACATAGTCAATGAAAAAGGCAATCCCTTGAATGCCTTTTTTCCAACACACTCCACGCTTCCTAAGAAACGGAAAGATCATAACATTACAACCACAATCGGTGACTTGCAGTTTTCAAATCTGCCACAAACAAAGACAATTGTCGAATTTGAAACTATTGATGGTGACCGCTATCCTTTACTTCTCTGTGGGATGACTAAAAAGAGCGGAAGATTTGCCCTGATTACAGCAACTGATGACGACCTCATATGTCAACACTCAAACCTTGGACCGCTACTCTATTTGGCAGCCCTCGAATGGTGCTTGAAACACAAGCCTTTCGTCCGCAAGTGGCCTTGGCCAAACATGAAACGAATGACGGTTATTCTGACTTTTGACTTTGAAACCCTCGCAAAATATTCGGAAGACAGAAAACTCACAAAGTATTGGTGGTGGTGCCGAAGTTTCGACAGATTCCTGCTAGAAATTGGCGCCAGACCCATCCTCAAGTTTCTGACTGAAAAGAAAATTCCCAGTACATGGTTCGTGGTCGGAAGCCAAGCAATCCACACACCAAACTTTGTGAGAAAACTGGCTTCGATAGAGCTGGTGGAAATCGCTGGGCATGGTGACCGCCACATGGACATCGATAAATCTGCAAGGAGATTCGACGAAGATTCCATGCAAATTCAAAATCGTAGATTAGACGCCATGAAACAAATGATTCAATCATCTGTGCAAGTGCCAATAAGAGGATTCCGAGCACCAGGTCTATACGCTGATCTCAACACGTTACTAGCCTTGGAACAAGGCGGATTTTCTTGGGATTGCTCAGCGTCTCCTCAAACAAACATTGCAACGCGGTGGCTTTTTTTGCCGTATTGTCCAATCATAGACTCGGAAAAAAATAGTGACGCCAACCTGGTGGAGATTCCAGTAGTTGAGCCTTGGGATCAATGGTGTCCAATTCATGGATGTGCACATTCGCCACGCGAATACTTCAATGAATTACTAGAAGATTTCAGGTTCTTGTTTTTTATTGGCGGCCTTCAAACACTCTTAGTTCACCCCTACTGGATCGTAACCCACAAAGCATGGTGGAAGGCAGCTGAGTTTTTTATCCAGAAAGCACTTGAAACTTCCGATGTTGCATTTTCCACATGCAGCGATGTATCCACGAATTGGATAGCAAAGAAAAAAATGAGTCTAGAAGCAACATACGATGCCAGCGCGTCTCAAATCGACATTAGCATAAATAATGGCAAATCGGGTCTTTCAATTCTCGCTCGTATTCCAGAAGACTCTGAAGTCAGAGCTGTTTTTCTTAATGGCACCACACCTGTATCATTTAGATCTTGGAAAGATATCAACTCAATAATTTTCACAACCACCGCAAAGCGGAGCTGTAACTACAAAATACTTCTATCCAAGCTGTGAAAATGAGGCGTTTATTTTGACAAGGAAAGAAGAACAAGGAAGTCGGGATTTCAAAGTTGGCCATTTAACAGTCGAAGAGAAGAAGGCTTTTCTACGTTTAATAGGACTCAGCTTTGGCGGAAATGCTGGTGAAGGTGATTTTTTTTCTTGGAAATACGAAAGTTTCCCAGGACTGAAACTGGACAATACAATCGTTGTGAGAAAGAACGGCTTACTGGTTGGAGCGATAACGCTTTGGCCCATGGACATTAAAATCAGTCCTACTCACACATTGCGCATTCACGTGGCTGGAGGAGCTGCTACTCATTCCAATTTCAGAAAGAAGGGCATCTGGTGGATGTACATGGACGAAGCCAAGGCTGTGTCCAAGAAAATGGGTGCAAGCCTGCTATTTGGATATGTCACATCCGCAACAGTCACGTACAAAGCCCGTGTAGCACGAGGAATACGCGAGCTATTTACGCAGCACTACTTCGTAAAAATCCTGAACTACCCAAATTTCTTCAAAGCAGCTGTTGAGAGCCAAGAATCCAAAAGCATGAAAAAATTTAGTAACGAACTAGGAGAAATCGACGAGGTTATTTCGATTTTTCCTAAGGATGACAAGCCTTTCAGCTTGAAAATCAAGGGTGGCAAAATCGAGATTTTAGAAGCCGTCGCAAGAAATCCTACAGCAACAATCAAAGGCGAAGTCAATCAACTCATCCACACAAAAAGCATTCTCCAAATCTTCAAGCTTCTTCTAACCAGAAAGATAGAGATTCGCGTGTCAATCTGGAAAATCAGAACAATCTATAACGCGTTTAAAGCCTTTCGGAGCGTGACATGAGTGAATGAAGTGACGATTCGGAAATTCAAGAGTGGAGACATCGAAGACCTCCTGAAGATATTTGACACTTTTTTCGATAAATTCGCAGGTTTTGTCCCTCGAACTCCAGAAATTTGGAAGTACTTAGTCCTTCAACGCCCAGGTTTTTCAACAGGTGATATTTTTGTGGCGCACCAGAACGACAGAGTAGTAGGATACACTGTCGTTGGATTCAAAAAAATGCGAAATGCTAAGGTGGCTACTATATATGAGCTCTGTGCAAGGAATGAGAATATAATAACGCAGCTACTTGAATCAGCCAACACATACGCGCTTGAGAACTTTGCAGACTACATTTTGCTGCAACCCCCAAACACTGAAAGGACGATGCAAAAATGTGCTCGAAGCGTTGGGTTCTCAAAAATTAGCGAACCCGCCACTAAAATAATGGTTACACTGATAAATCCACCCAAACTCCTTGAAACACTTGCAGAGGTTTTCAACGAAAAAAGCAAAACCGACAGCGGTTTTAAGGAACTGGTGAAAAACGACAGAAAGCTCCTCATCAAAGTAGATAGTAGCTACATCACGCTGCAAATCCAAGACAGAGAGTTAAAAGTGTTGCCTACCAAAGAAATGGCAAAGGTTACACTTGAGATGACGTCTTATAATTTTATGCAATTGTTCCTAGGCCTCACTTCTCCTCTAAAGGCCCTTATACGGAGAAAACTGAGAATAAAGGGAATGTTCTCCTCTCTCTTTGCTCTAAAGCTTGTCAAAGCCCTTCAGCCGAATTTGGACTTCTATTTTCCACTCACTGAACACTTTTAGCCCGAGTCCCACACAGCCCAAAACTATTGTTCATCACCAACGCGTATCAGTTCAACCGATTTTATTTGGAATCGCCAGCAAGAACCTTTTGATCCAAGCCGGATATTTGTTTATGGATTCCAAAGTTCTCCAAAAGTCGCCTCTCTCTTTAATCAAGCAGTAGCTAGCAACGTCCTCTTTTTTTCTAAATATTCCAACAACCTTGTCGTCTCTACCTGACTTGAAAATCGTTTTCGTTTCATCTTCAATGATTTGATAGGGGCCTTCATTCTCTTCGACGGATGTTTCTAGAATCAGTGGAAATTCAGCTGACGGCTTAGGGATATGCGATTTTGGCGAAAGCAGTTCAGCTAGAGCCCAGAAATTCCACGCATTCCAGTTTGGTGTTGGAAGCAGGTCCCGCCACCGATTGATGCTGGGGTTCGACGGGAGCCCCTTCGTGTATGATAAGTCCGCGAAGCCAATTGAAAGGGGGAAGCTTCCGTGGATATATTGTCGAGAAAGAACCTTTTGCAGAACATCATTACTGTCAAGTGAGACTTCAACTTCCTCATTTTCCAGCAGCTTCACATTCAGAGCCAAAAGAAGCGTGTCTGGCAACCATTGCGGAAAGCCTGTTCTATGATAATGACAGACAAGCCCTGTCTTACCATCTACAAAAGGCGCAAGATTGTTTATCACCTTCTCAACGCTTTTCAGAAGCTCAGAGTTGCCTGTTTTCTCATATAATCGATGAATGCCAATTGATGTAATTAGTGAATATAAAGTTCTGTAAATCGGCATTGCGTCAACATATGGATAGGCGCCATATTGGTTGCCAGTCTTAACCTGGCAAGCCAGTATGTGCTTTGCAATTGGCACAGCATAATCGGTAATGAGGCTGTCTTTTTGCTCAATCTCAGAAAGTGCTGTCAACGCAAGAATAGCGGCACTGTTCATGTTATGAATATGGGCGGGCTTTCCATGGTACTCGCTTATCAAAGCGCCCGTCTGCCGGCTCGGGAGTCGAAGCAGAAAATTCATAATGTTGTCTTTTGCCGTTTCACAGTAGTTTTGACGTTGATCCCCCTCCAACTCCTTCGCAACTTCGAGGATGGCGAATGCTGGAAGAGCGTTGTGAATAATGCCTGGTTTTCCCAGCGGCTTGCGTTCATGGTTTGAATTGCGAAAGAGATGTACAGAATCCAAATAATTGTTTACTAAATAATCACAGAGTCGGCATGCAAGCACAAGCCATTTTTTCTCTTTGGTTTTCTGATATATTCTCAGCAACCCTAATATGCAAGGTGCTTGAGTCCACGTGTCGGGGGTCAGGAACTTCAGATTGTCTCGATGATGATGAACCACATATCCGTGGACACCTCCTTCATCGTCTAGCCATGTATGTAACCAAGACCAAAGATTCGCGACAGCTTCATTGACAGACATTTTCCTTCTCCATACAGGAATAATTATAGTTAACTCATAAGCATTGTGAAATCACACCAACCAACCTCGGGTATAGTTAGAAAGAAGGAGTAAAAGTTATGAAGAAAGCCTTTGGCATTAGTTTACTGATCATTCTTTCCTTTTCTCTCCTATTAGAGGGTCTAGTTCAGACTAGTCATGAACAGAATTCCTACTTAAGCAGCGGTGTGGAAACATCTAAGAGCCAATCAACTTACATCACGGGCGCTTGGAACGTGACCTATTCAACTTTGCGATCCTTGGTTGGTGGCGAAAGCTATATGAATTATAGCAACTTCTGTAGAGTGATTGAGGAGTCCTTTATCCCCTTCAACCAACGTTTGGTTGGACTTTCAATCGGCTGGGACCAGCACGCAAACACCTCCGCCGCAGAAGTTCCCTATTTCTTATGGGTCGACGATTGGCTCAGCGCTTGTGATCAATATGGTTTGGCGAACATCTTCTATTTTGCGCAATGGAGTGCACCGCTTCCTGCACCATCTTGGTGGAACGATGTGCTTGCGGCGTATCCTGACATGCAGACTTACCACAGAAATGGCGTGCCAGCAGCTCCTAGCGAGGGCAATCCCCTATCTATAGATCATCCCCAATTTCTTCTTCAGTTTGAAGAAGACTTGAAGCAACTGTGGGAATACTATGGTGAACATCCATCTTGGATTGGATGGGGAATTCTTCAAGGCGACCAAGCTCACATTGCTCCCATAGATGGCACGGTGAGCCGAGTCGGGTATAGTAACTCTTCAATCGCCAACTTCGCCGACACCATCTATTTTTCGAGAGACATAAATGAAACAGGATTCCACACAGATAAAACCCAATGCAAGATTTGGCAAGCGTTTCCCCAATATGAACCACTCAAACTTTTCGGCTGGGGAACATGGCAGGATTCAGATGAATTAGATGTTTATAATGGAACTGGCGAAAGCGGACGCTTAGTCGCGATGAAATTCGAGTCATCAGATGATACAGCAGGATTTACCATCGGGTGGTACGGACGAAGAGTAGGCAACCCCTCATCCCCGCTAGTTATTGAGCTTTATGAAGATGATGGTGACGAACCAAAAGACCTGGGATTCCCAATGGAATCTGCAAGCCAGCTGCCTGATGACATCGGGATATACAGCGGTTGGCAACCTCCTATAGGCTTCAATTCAGCGTTGAACAAAACAAAAAACTATTGGGTCGTCTTTCAGACATTAGGTGGTGACAGCCAAAACAAGTATGAGGTCTTTAGAAGAAACCACAAAACCGACGAATCAACAGCCAGATATAGCGAAGACGGATATTTTCCCAACAGATGGGGCTTTCGTGGCTCTGCTATCCTATGGATAAAAACTATGAGTGGCGAAGACAGAGAAATCTACCCTGGCCAGTGGATTGAGATTGGTTTAAACCTTGGATCAGACGCATTTCAGCTGTTCATAACGCCTGAAAACATGACAATCAACACAGTATTTCTCCACATAGCTGACAGGATGTATGATGACACAGAGTCGATAATCCGAGTTGAAAGATCAATTGATGGGAAAATCTTAGCAAGTGGGAAGTTAAGTCAGAAACTCATAAGCGGGCTTTGGCGTTGGGTCTCAATCAATCTAGACAACAGAATTAGATTGTTTAAAGGAGAGCAATACACTATTCGACTGTTAAAAACAGAGGGTGAACCATGGCAGTGGCACAGAATGAGAACTGACCCGCCCTCTGGCGGATTCCAAGGAGAAAGTAAAACATTCCTTTTTAGACTTGCCGATATGAACCTCACAAGCGAAACTAACTTTGTTAGATGCAACTACCCTACAGGATCGGGTTTAGAGACAAGCCAGCCTGGAGTGACAGACACACATTGGGCTGCAGTACGCTTCAGACCCACTATCGAAGCCCCCCTCGAAATAATTGATGTGAAGTTATGGCAAAAATACGGGAATCCGGCGGCTCTCAAGATTTCTTTGAGGGAAGATCATGATGGCAACGGATCAAAGCCAAAAAATTTTGATCTCGAAAGCAAAACAGTGTTTCCGGAGCAAATGCAGGCTGGCACCTGGATCAGCACCACCGGCTGGGGCACTCTTCTGTTAGCCAACAAGTGGTACTGGATAGTGTTTTCCATGGCTTCTCCGGCTAGCAATAGCGGGTATCGAGTATTCCAAACAGTTAATCCTACTGATTACAAACTGCTATGGACCAGCAATGGTGGAGTTTCATGGGATAAAGGACGAGAAGTTGCTGAGTTGATTTTTAAGGCGGCCACAACAGCTGAGGTTTTTAAGGTGGAACCGGAAAACGCTCAATTCGCAGCAGGTAATACTGGAATTACAGATAAAGACTTAATGGCGCAGTCTTTTTCCGTCGCTGCTGACACTTTCATCAAAGGCATTCTTGTTTATACTGTCAGGCCAGACTCCGATCCTGGAGAAGATTTGATCGCAGATCTACGGAGGGACAGTGGAACCAACACGCCTTCAACGGAAACTTTGGTTTCTGGAACTCTTCCATTCACATCAAACACAGGCCATGGCATTAAATACATCGACTTCGAGTTTCCTCTTCTCTTAAGCCCAAATGAGAAGTATTGGATTGTCTTTAAATCCAACGCAAATGCACGCCTCAGCGTTCCGTATTACATGTACAGAGAAGTCAACGACAGTTATGGAGGAGCCGAGCATAAAGCAAAACGGTCGTCTGATGGCGGCCTGTCCTGGCATTTGCCAGAGGGTGAAGATGTCGACATCATTTTTGCTATTGTCCAACCAGCAGTTTTTACCGATTATCCCAACACTCTCTTTGGGACGGTGGAGTTAGCTGCAGACATAAGCAACTATCACACACACCCAGTTGTAGATGAGCCTTTACATGGTTGGAACGCCTATTTGAACTTGCAGACCAGCGAAATACTAAAAGAAGCTGCAATATGGTTTCAAGGATACACTGGTAGACCATGGATTTACATTGACCCTAATGATATCCGATTAATCGAGGAAGCTGGCGCTTCACAAAATGCTGTCAGCCTCGCCTTTGCAGCCACCGGTCCAAAGGCCTTTCCACCTACAGAAACCTACCTCTTAGGTGACACTTTAGAGAAAATAGCGCAAACCCTCAAGTCTCGCGACATAATCACTTATCCTTGGTCAAGTTGGGGCCATTTAGGGAATCCCCTAGGACTGATTACGCCCGAACAAATAGAGCTGTACTATAGCGTAGCTCTACCAGTCCTAGCGAGAGAAGCCAGCTTTTTCGACTGGGATCCCCAGGCTCTGGCAAATACAAATCAACAGAGGGGGAGCCTTGCTTTTGGAGAGATATTGAGCCGAATGAGATACTATGGCGACTATTATGGATGCGAAACTAAAGAGGTTGAAGCGTTGTTCATCGGGGACCGAGACATCGGCATGGCGCTGCAATTCCTAACTCCAGCCATTGACATTACTCTCTACGGCACCTATCGAACCGGTGGTGACTTGAACCTTACGCAGTTTGAGGATTTCAGGCAATTCGACGTAATTGTTTGGTGGAGTGCAGAGCCAAGCATGGCCGAAGTCACCGAAAACGTTCAGGAACGAATCAAAGCCTTCACAAATGCTGGTGGCGGTTTGGTGGTTACTAAAAGCTGGCCTGATTGGGCTAATCCCATCCTCGGGTTTGACTTCACACAAGACAACACGACTCGTGGAACAGTCGACTATATAAACTACAGTCACCCAATCCTCAAACCGTACGCTAACATTCAAGGATATTCTTACAATCCACGTGATTCAAAAATCATCCCCTACGACGAAGCTGGCAAACACATTGTGAAAGACACAAACGACACACCTTGGATCAGTGAACACACCTTCGGATTAGGCAGGGGGATTTTCGTGGGTATGCCCTTTGAGGAATGGTTCCAAGCTGGCGGTGGGCTATATGGCTCGCCAAGAGAAAGCTATCTGGTATTGCTGAACAACGCAATTTTCTACGCCGCGAAAAAAGAAAATAAGTTGCCAGTGTGGTGGTTTTCAGAGTATCGTACGCAGTATCTCCCGTGGCATGAACACTTTTGGTTCAGTATAAATGGCCAGCCTGGAAAGCCAATCCTAGTCTGGTTAACCAATAATGGCGACACAACCGAATTCGAAATCCACTTGAATGCCACTTTCTATCATATCGATCCCTCCGGGTGGATTGCGCTAGATGTAGGGACTTGGGCAACAATCGCAAAAGGCTCTGGAACCGACATCAAACTGAATGTAACCGTTCCTGAAAAGGCGTGGATGCCAATATACATCTGCAACCAAACTACCGATACATTCAGCCTCTACTCGAACATCTTCGTTCTGGAGCAAGCCACTTCTCCAATCCAGATCGCCTACAAATTAAAGGGGCCCTACAAGCAGACCAGTTGGCTAATCCTAAATCACAGCCGGCCAGTGACAGAAATAACATTAGACGAAGCGTATCAGATACCAAAGAGTGCGTCATTAGCCAGCCTCAACAAGAAAAGCGTTTCCGACGGATGGTTCTACGATTCCGCAAACAATCTTCTATACATCAAATACAAACCGAAAACCACGATCCATAGCGTAAGGATCAACCTAGAAACTGCTGTGCCCCTCTACGAAAAACACCCCCACTTGATCGCAATCATAATAATCGTAGCCATTGCTGCCATTGAAGTTTTTGTCTTCGCCAAACGCCGAGGAAATGCAGAGAATGAGTCATGAAGTCGCACGTGCATTTGAATCGGCTAAATGGGCCGTTCCCGTGTCTTCATTCAGATCCGATGTAGTCAGTTGAAATCTCCACGCAGTCCACTGCAACAACACCTGGGCCTTCCCCAAGACCAACGAGGACAAAGTTGATGTCTGGCCCAAACATGGTATTATCCAAACCTGTGACCGAAAGCAGCTCTACACCGTCAATGAAGAGCTTCACAGCGCCATCACCCTGACCCCTTCTACACATTAGTTCTACACTATACCATACGCCTACAGACGGACCGCTAGCAGCATTTTTGTAGTTCCATCTGCCTCCGCTTCCGTAATTCACTATCCATATGATTTTGCCACTCATGTTCCGAGCAAAGACACCGGCAAATTGGTTGTGATCATCGATGTTATACATGTAGATGGGGTACATGTTGGTGTTCAACTCTGGCAAGGTCTCAAATCTCACAAGGATCCTAACATATACAACTTGTTGTCCACCACCTAACCTCTTAAAAGTCATAGCTCTTCCCCAACGCCCCGTGGTCTCGCTTCGGCTTGAATAAGCACCATGGTGAGGCTGAAATAGGCCAACCGATAGAGCTCCTGTCCAAACATGCTTTCCGTCCCATTCAGATAGGTCTCCAGTTTCGTAGCCACTTTCAAAAAGCGTCACTGGCGGCACATTAATAGCTGCTCTCAGCCGATACCACGCTGATGTCGTACAGTGCTGTCCCCAATCATAGTTCCCCACAATATCGCCATCAACAGAGGCGTACACAATTTGTCCTGCATCCCCCAAGAGGATCGTTTCTGTCGTCTTACTGAAGCCGGTCTCGACCCAACTGCCACCCTGATCAATAGAGCTCTCCAACCTCCAATCGATAGTGACGTCGCCTGCATATCCACCTTGAGTTATATTAATGCGACAAAACCACGGCGAGTCTAGAGGAATACTGGAAAGCGTGGCTGTCCAAGCTGCAGCTTGACTGTTGAGCTCGCTATAAAATATCTCTGCTTCAGGAACCATTTGCTGACCAGCAACAACCTCTCTGCCAGTGATTGACCAAGGGAAAGTGTTAGACTCGTTGACGCTGAGACTTATGGCCACAACTATCGATGTACTGACCAAAACTGTAATCGCAAAACAAATCAAACTCAGCTTATGTTTTTTCTCCACTTTGATCACAACCTGAATTTACTGTTGCGCGATATTTAATTTCTCATGGAGAAGTCTTCTAGAAATATCTTATAGAAGTTTATTCCATACAATCTCGTAGACTCATCGAAGCGAACAACTCAACTTCATTCGATGAAACATTAGCTACATCCCTCCAAGTCCTGCGACGCTGCACACAACTTAGTTACTCAGCGTTCATAAAGAATAAAGAATGCGATGAAGCCATTATGATTCAAAAAGAGTGTGATGGCAACGAGAAATAGATTCTTCGCTCTCCTTATTCTCGCAGTTCTATTGCTTTCGAAACTTGGCAATTTCCCCAAGCAAACGTACGCTGAAGTCAGCAACATCCTTTTCGAATCTAGCTTTGAAGATCAATTCGATGATTGGAATGGAACCAAAATGGAACATGAAGCTTATGTAGAGACTGGGAATCAGAGTGTCGGCTTTCCCGTTCACCATGGAAATAACTCTATGAAATCTGCGTCTGCAGCCGTGTCTGGATCACAATCTTGGGCTTACAGAACTTTCAAGAATGTTACAGAGGTCTATGTCAGAGCCTACGTCTACTTCCCAGAATTTTGGACATATCCTAACGCTTGGGCTCCTGGCTATCCCCCAGCATGGTGGCTTTACTTCATGATTCTAGCTCCAGAGTACCCAATCCCAAGGAGCAGCGCTGGCCAATACATACTTACACAACTCAGAGCCATGTACTTCACGTCTTCTCAGTCGGGACAAGAAGGATGGTATTTCCAAGGAACTTATTACAACGCACAGGATGGAAACAGAGCTTATTTACCTGACCCAGAATATCCAGACCAATGGACTCTCAGCCCCAGACAGTGGTATTGTGTGGAATGGTACAACAAAGTTGCTTCTGCGAAGGAAGCCAAAGATGGAATATGGAGGCTGTGGGTGGACGGACAAATATATTATAACTTCACGGATCTCGATAATCGAGATCAAGACTATCCATGGTTCGGAGCCTTAATGGTGGGCAACTATGAAGTTCCGCCTTCAACAAACGGCTGGGAGGAGCAGTTCCCATCTATGCATATGGACAGTCTTAAGGTCAGCACTGAATATGTTGGCCCCGATCCCATAATAGATGAGACGCCACCACACGTCGACTCTCCTGCCCATGAACCAGAGACCGCGATGCCCTATCAAAATGTCACCGTGTCAGTAAATGTAACTGACGAGCTGAGCGGAGTGCGAGAGGTAATCCTTTCATACAGCGCCAGCGACGGCGCTAATTGGATAAACACAACGATGACAAAGGCTGTGCTCGCTTACAGAGGCATTATCTTCGGCTACCCAGAGGGGACCAACATCTCCTACAAGATCCTGGCTTACGACAACAAAGGAAATGTGGCCATCAACAACAATACCGGACTATATTACGTCTACACTGTTATACCAGAGTTTTCAACACTACCAATGCTGCTGACCACCATCTTTGTAACCACAACACTCATAGTTTTACGCGTGCACATAAAGTCAAAACACCCATCTTCTAAAGCCAGAGCTCACAGCGACGAAAAGCAGCAATCTGAGCCAAATCTAGTTCTGTGTGTCTGATCTACATTTCTACAGCAATATTTATTAAGACTTACGATACACTGCCTTTGAATCCAAGGTCTCTGCTTGGTGACTAATGTGAAGAAACGTAAATTTCTTGGTGCAATCCTCACTTTTTTCATAATTAATGTGATGGCGCCCATCATTATTGCCGAAAATAGTGAAGGCTCTCCAACTACAAGCGAGCAAGATGCTCCAATCACAGGGACAGCAATCGAATCGAGCTCGGGCTCAACATACATCATTGGTCCACTAGGTTTCTACATGGATCACCTGGATCAGTTTCGAGCGCAATTAGGCGTCAACGCAGATCTTGATGGATGGTCTGACGTTATTGAAACGTACTTCTTGCCGCTCAACCTTCGACTGATAATTATGTGGGTTCCCGGCTGGGCATCTGGGACTCTTCATGCCAACACCACCACTGCCAACATCATCTTCTCCTCCTCTTTCGACTTGTTCCTAAGTGCCTGTGACAAATATGCCGTGTCGGTCATATTTCAATGGCCAAAAGGATGGAGTTTCACCATGAATGGAGGGTGGGACGCAGACGTTTTTGCTCAGTTCCCAGAACTCGCGGGATTGCACAAAAATGGTACAGCATACGACCCGCTTGAATCTAGCGGAGACACTAATTGGGCGATGATAGACAATCCGCTCTATTTCCTGCAATTGAAAGAGGATTTAAAACAGCTTTACGCGTATTATGGGCATCATAAATCTTGGGTCGGATTGGGACAGTTTAAGGGCGATTACCAATATTATGCTGGAAAAGGCGAGGACGCCCGAGACATCTTCCAAACCTACAGTCTTAGAAACTATGTGAACTCCAAATACTTTAATCAAATCGTTGATGTCAACACCGGCCTGCATCGGGTTGACCAGACAGAATGTTTATTACACGACATGTTTTTTGATCGTTCAGTAGTTCTTGAATATGGACAATGGTTAGGAATAGTATCCTATTGGTTTAGTGGAGTTTATGGCGGAACCGGAGACGCCGGACATGTGGCAGCGTTCAAGTTCCAAGCACCAGAAAACATGGAGGGTTTCAAGCTTGTTTGGTACGGACGAGCGAAAGGAGCTCCACCTGACCCTTTGACAATAGAACTTTACAGGAATCAAGGTCCCTATGGCTCCGGAGAACAACCTGCGGATCTTGGCAATCCTCTGGAATCTCAACTAGCCCCTGTTTCAGGAGAAGGTTGGCAGCCTGCGGTTTCTTTCAACACACGACTCGCGAAGGGTGACTATTACTGGGCAGTGTTTCAAACGAGCGGAGGAGACGAGAATAACTGCTATCAGCCATATTATCGGAATTTCAAGCGCGACGAATCTACATTTAAGTATTCCTACAAGGGCTACACAACGAATTGGTGGAGTTTTAGAGGCAGCGCCGTATTGAAGGTTCAAGACGAAGGTGGAAATGACGCAAGAATCTACCCATTTCAGAGACAGGTAATTAAGACAACCTCCAGCAGCGGCTTAACACAGACTTTCATCACTCCAAATCGAGAAATTTCATTCAATACGGTCACATTTCTTTTCTCTGACAGAATCTCAGACCAAGGAGAGTCAACTGTCGAAATAAAAGACTCCGCAAACACGGTTATAGCCTCAAATGTCTTCACTCAAAGATCCTTGAAGGGATTTCCCTACAACGGTTTCGGAATGATACCCCTCGATCAAAGAATAACTCTACAGCCCAACTCGCAATACAGCATAACTGTCAGAACACCTAACAATCGTGGGTGGCAGTGGCACCAGATCATAACGGACCCAGCTTCAGAAGGTTTCCAAAACCAGAATGCCACTTTCATTTTCAAGCTTTTGGATATCGACATCGCCATAGAAAATTTTATGCATGTTGGCGGCAGCCAACTGCTGGAAGCCCTTGGACGAGAAACTGGAACAGCGGGAATCACAGACATTGAATGGTATGCATCTGGGTTTGTTCCAAGCCAAAACGCCTCTTTATCACAAGTATCTCTCTACATGTCTGAAATATACGGCAGCCCATCTAGCTTAGTCGTATCCTTATACAGCGGAGATGATACAAAGCCGGTAACAGAACTGGAATCCAGAACGATTACACCAAGCTTGGGATGGAATGATGTTGTTAGCTGGACCCATCAAATCACCGCTGGACATCATTACTGGATAGTTTTAAGATCTTCTACAGGTGCTGGATACCGACCAGCAAGAATCGTGAACCCGCACATCTTCATCAACAGACGTAGCACAGACGGGGGGAGCTCCTGGGGGTATCAAGCGGACGTTGGCGATTTGTGCCTGCAAATAGTGACTTCACACGAACGTTTAGGAATCACAGTTGAAGGAAGATTGTCTTCTGAAATTCCCGTCACAGACAAAAAGTGGATTAGTCAATCATTCAGCCCGACAACAGATATAACCACTAAAGGAATCTTAGTGTACGTTAACAAACCAGAAAATGATCCAGGTTCAGATCTGATCATAGAAATCAGAACCGATGACAATGATCAGCCATCTTCAACTATCCTAACTTGGGGGAAGATTTCATACACCAAACAGAGCGTTCACGGACTTTTTCCAGTCGACTTCTATCTTCCAGTCGAACTAACGGCAGGCAAAAAGTATTGGGCTGTCTTGAGAACGCCTCGATTTTTCCAAGACCCTAATTATGCGCCAACGCTGGAAGCTCCGTTCTACTATTTCAGAAATCCCGAAGAAACCTTCGGAGGAGCAACGTATGGCGCTAAATACTCAACAGATGAAGGCTCCTCATGGAATAAACCTAATGGGAAAGAAGGCGACATAATATTTGCGATCGTGAGAGCCAAATCAGCAGGGGCCAAATCCCTACAAGATTTGGTTGACAACGATCTCAATCCATATCATTGCTTTTCATCTCCTGATCCACCTGAACCTTTACGTGGGTGGAACACCTACCTCAACCTTCAGGTTGACAAAATAGCTGTACGAACGATGGAGTGGCTTAAAGGAATTTCGGGCAGAAAATGGATATACATAACTCCAAATAACTATCGAATAGCGAAGGAGGCAGGTGGGCAAAGATACGTTTACACAGCCGAATGGACCACAGGCCCTCTCCCTCCTGCCGGTCCTCCTGAAGACAAGTTGATTGCGTGGAGATCAGAAGTTAAAATTCAGTCTATCTTACGACAAGGTGGTTTAGGCTTTTGGCCAGGAGGAAGCCTAGGTCACACTTGGGACAACACGGGCGCCATAACCGCTGACCAAATTGGATTAGACTACCGACTAACACTCCCGCTGTCAGCTAGGTCCGTACACGTTTTTGACATGGATCCAAGACACATTATGGAGCTTGATGAAAGCGACAGCGGACATGCCACTCATGGAGACTTGCAGCTGTGGAGTAAGTATTTTGGCCAGATAATGAGTAGGATGAGGTACCATGGCGGGTACTTTGGCACCGAGAAAGGAGCATGTAAGGCACTGTTCATCGGAGACGAAGACATTAGTATAGTCCCCCAGTTTTTCACGCCCGCTGTGGATGTAACTTTGGAAGGCTTCAAAGACTTTCAAGGTGACCTCAACCTGACAAAGTATGGAGATTTTACGCAATTCGACATAATTGTAGGGTTTGCTGGAAGGCCTAACATCGGCAGCTTGGAGCCAAACGCTCAGGAGAGGATCAAATCTTTTGTTTTGAATGGTGGAGGATTGGTTTGCTTCAATGGCTACCCCGTCTGGGCTACAGAAATTTTTGCAGGTGCAACTGAGATAGACACGGATCATGTGATCAACAGTCCCTACGCGACTTCGGATTTTATTGACTCAAGGCCACAAATCAGCGTCAGCAGCTATGGGCCAGGCAGAGGTGTGATAGTGAATCTCAAAAAGAGTTGGGATGACGTTGGAATGTCGGATCCGAGTCCTTGGTGGCCCTTCGGCGGCGCCCCTCGCGACAGCATCTTGGTGTTAACAACGAATGCCATGTTTTTTGCTGCGGGGAGAGAAAGCATGCTGCCTACGTGGTGGTATCCTCAGTATAAGGACTTCCAGCCTTGGCATCAACAAGTCTGGTATAGCATAAATGGAAGGCCGAGCCACGTTTTGCTATGGCTGACCAACATCAATGAAACGACCAACTTCGAGATTCATTTGAATGCAAACTTCTATGGCATTGACTCTGAGGGTTGGGTGGCTGTTGATGTGGCAAGCTGGGAAGTTGTGGCTAGAGGCTCTGGAACTGACATTAAAATTGCCACAGAAATTCCAGCCCAATCGTGGAAACCGATCTACATCATGAATGCCACGTCCGACCTCCAAGCGCTCTACTCAAACATCTTCGTTGAGGGCCAGTCGATATCTCCAGGCGAAGTTCATTTCACCCTTCAAGGACCACACAAACAGACCAGCTGGCTGATGGTTAGTAGCCAAAACCAACCAACAGGAGTCAACGTGAACAACACTGGAACACTGCAAAAGCTTCCGCTAAATGATCTACTCTTCACCTCCACCTCGAGTGGCTGGTCTTACGATTCGACAAACCAAATGGTATACATAAAATTTGTCCCAACGAGCTCCGTAGACGTAACGATATTTGTTTCAACCGAGGGGCTTCCCGCTCTTCTGGTGGATGTTACGTTGGATCCATCAACGACAACTTCAGAAGGTGAGGTATCAATACATGTCTATGTTCATGCCACAGGTCCAACAGAACCGATTAACGGCGCTTATGTCCAACTGACGTCAGACAACGGAGGGAACTTCTCCTCGTCCAACAACTTTACCGACTCCAATGGAGATTTCAGCTCAACATTTAAGGCTCCCAACGTTTCCCAGCAAACGACTGTGCGAATAACCGCAACTGCTTTAAAAGGTGGCTACGTTGATGGATTAGGTTTTGTGGACTTGACTGTTTTGCCGGCAGGCAGCTGGGCGACTGAAATTCCATGGGTGCCTATTGCTCTGATTGCGTTTGCAGGGATCTCAGTTGTCACTGGTCTTGTGGTCTTTTTCCGAAGAAAATCACGACATAAATTTAATTGACAGCTAGTCTGCAACACCTACATGCCCCTCAGAAACCGTCGAGGAATTGGGGCATTCAAAGGAAAAAACTGCAATAGTTGGCCGCCCTCTTGAATACGTTCACTAGTAACTTCATGTTCAGTCGACAACATCTATTCCTGCTTTTCTTGTTGCTCGCTTTTTTTAACCCACTGACCATTATGGTCACTGGGACATCGCTGACCTTCATAATTGTAGTGCCATTCACCATTCTAATCTGGCTCGCGGCTAGATGGGATACAATTGCACAAATCAGCGATGCAAGCAGGTTCTGGGAGAAATTGTTTGGTGTTGGAATATATGCCGCAGACATCGCTTTCAACGTGTATATTAATGATATCTGGGGTTACCGTTATTTCGTGCTTGGAATTCCAAGGGGTCCTAACGAAGTGGGGTTTGGACTCATCGACATGCTGGTGGCTTTTGTCAGCGTTTGCATTGCTTTTTATGGACTAAGAGGATTCAAACACTTCAAGCTACCGACAGCCTACTTAGTTATCCTCGTCATTGGCTACGAATTGGAGTACAGAATAACAGAAGTCGCTTTTCTGCAAAATTCCTTGGCAACTCTTATGTCATTCTTACTCAATGCACTCGGCATACCAACCTCTGCTTCTGGAAATTTAGTTACAGTCGAGAAGCTGGGTCAACCACTTCTCATCGACGCTAGCTGCACTGGCATAAAAGGCATCTTAGCTTATGGGTCTCTGGCCGTTTTGATGATTCTTGACGTAAAGGCGACAAAAAAACGTAAAGCCATATTGACCAGCGTAGGCTTCATTGGTACATTTCTCGTGAACATTCTTAGACTACTCACGATTTTTATAGTCGCCTACTTCTTTGGAATAGATGCTGGCTTGGCGGTTCACGTATACCTTGGATATAGTCTATTCATAGTGTGGGTGCTTTTGTTCTGGACAATAGCCTTCAAATACTTGCTACACCAAGAGAGACCTCTGAACCAGGCGTAATGTTCAGAAACCAAGAGTAAGCTAGAAGCTTCTTGCATGCTAACTCATAAGTTGGCTTCTGCAAGGTGGGAGACATTTCCATGAAGATATCTGTGGTTATCATCGCGAAAAACGCTGAGAAAACTATAGCGAAATGTCTAACCTCCATAACGGAGCAGACGCATCCTCCACATGAAATAATAGTTGTGAACGGTCATTCCACAGATAGAACAAGAGAGATTGCATCTCGATTTCCTGTAAAACTAGTTTCGTCTCCTCAAAGACATACTTATGGCTTATCAAGAAATATCGGAGTCAAAGCATCGACGGGAGATATTGTGGCCTTTCTTGATACTGATGACTTTGCTAACCAAAAGTGGCTGGAGACGGTTCAAAAAACATTCAGTGACGGCAAAATTGGAGTTATGAACTCCAAACGCATCTTCGCATACACCAACAACTGGTTCACGGATTTGAAATGGAACAGAATGGGTAAGAAGGGGCAATTATTGGATAAATCCAAGTCCAGAGAACCTTGGCGAGAATTTGGAACCTCGGGAAGTGCGTTTAGGAAGGAACTAATCCAAAAGGCTGGATACTTTGACGAAGACATGTTCTTCAACACGGAAGATAAAGAGCTTGCTATTCGCATATTTAACTTGGGCTACGAAATTAAATCTGTTCCTGACTCTGTAATTCACTTCCGTCCCGCCTCCTCTGCATTAGAGTGGCTTAAAGAAGGGTACTACCGCCATGGTATGGGACATGGAACAATAAGGAGAAGGCATGGAAAGTTTCACCCTCCGCTCCTTACACCTGCAGCCACAATAATCACTGTCTTGTGTCTGCTATCATTCTTCTTACTTGGCTTTTGGCTGCTAATTCCTCTACTTCTCTTAGCATGCATTTTCGGTGCCCTCATCAAGACGTACAGATATTCCCGAAAAACAACGAAACCAATCCATTGCTTGGTTTATGTAATTCTAGAGGCGTTGGAGCGAAATCTCGAATTTCTAGGATTTGTCATTGGATATGCTTTTCCTGCAAAAATTTTGCGGAGAATAGCAAGGCACTAATTTTTCTAGAGTAATACACACACGCGTTTTTGGTCTTAGGAGATCGAAGATCTTGACCCACACTAACCACCACAGCAAGTATAGCATTTGCATTACATGTCGAAACGAGGCTGGAACCATAGAACACTCCCTCAGCAGCATTTTAGATCAGATTGATGACCGCTTCGAGGTGGTTATAGTGAATAGTCATAGTGATGATGGGACACACGACACGCTTATGACGCTAGCTAAAGCTGGTGCGATAAAACTGGTTACGGAAAGATGCAGCAGAGGAGAGGGAAGACAGATAGCTTTTGAAAATTCGTCAGGCGATTACATTGTAGCCCACATGGACATGGATGACACGTTCAAGCCCTCCCTGATTTCACTATTAGAACTTTACCACCAGCGCTGTGAAGGAAACCTGCTGCTGGCGATTTTCAACGCCAAAAAACAGCTCAGAGGAGTGCAAAACATCATCGTATCCACGCGAGAGCTAATGGCTAGCCTCGGAGGCTGGCGAGATCTTCAACGCTTTGAAGATTGGGATCTATGGAGTAGAGCAGCCAAAATTGGCAAATATTGTTGGACAGAATTTCCACTGTTGGACACTTGGAACCGACATCCTGAACGAAGGAACTTCCGGCAAAACTTGAAGTTTCGGTACCTTCGTATGCATGCATGCAGCTACGAGGACGAGTTCAATGAGAACTTCAAGCATGCAGGCTTATTGCTGGTATCCTCGGAATTGCGGTCAAAACCCTTAGATATCTCCGAAAAACTTCAAAGCCGCTTCACTCCTTCATTTTGGTAATATTTGAGATATTGGAAAGAAACCTAGAATTTATAGGATTTGCAGTCGGCTACAATATTCCAGCAAATATTTTGAGAAGAATCGCGAGGCGCTAGTTCTGCCACTTAACTATGCGTCTGCACACCCGTTATGTTGAAGAGGCATACTGCAGATAATATTCCAAGTCAAAAGGATCGAAAATTTCATTGAAATTGTCATGGTAGTTTGATTTAAATAGAGTTGCGATTTTTGCGATTGCAAAGACAAGTTTTTGATTTAAATTGACCTTTTCTTTCTCATCAAAAACCTTTCTACCAACTCTCTGAAGGTCCCTATACTTATAGAATCGATAAAGATTCTTATAGAATAATCGTTGCCGTTCCCTGTGAGTACCTACAGTCTTTACTATCTTAAAGAGTGTCCACACATAACGTCTACTCTTAGCAGCTCTACTCCATAGATGCAAGTCCTCGCCCCATTGAAGATCACTCCAACCACCAAGTTCTTCAATAAGATTCCTAGTCCCTATAGTTATGTTTGGGAACCACTTACTCTCCCGTGGTTCTCCTTGCATGGCAGCTAGAATTCTGTTTTCACATTGTGAATGATAGAAGTGAATCAGAGCTTGGAGTCGCGGTGTGAAAATGTCGTCCAAATCTAGGTTCGAGATTATATATTGGCCTTTCGAGTTTTCAAGTGCGATTTGGCGGCCTTTGCCGCGGCTACAGTTTTTTATTATTAATGTGATAGAGCCTTTTTTTGCGTATTTCTGTAGGACTTGAAGAGTTCCATCATGACTTTTAGCATCGACTATGACCACCTCAAACTCAGTGGTTGTCTGATTAAGAATACTCTCTAGCGAAGCTTTGACCGTGCTGAAATTGTTTTTGCAGGTAATGCAGACGCTGTAAAGGTTTTTCAACTCTTTTGCCCTTGGATCATAGGATGCGCGCGCTATGTTTGATATTCTTATGAATCCTCATATAGATGTATATGTTCATCTTTATTTTCATATACAAGTTGAGCATTTTCTACTAAGTAAGCTATCGCCTCATTGGACGTGAATGAAAAAACTGTACGATCCTCGATAATTATCCATACATTCTTGTAATGTTCGAAGGCATCCTGCAGCTCGTTTACCGTGCTAATTATGGTTGAGTTCAAGTAGGCGTCTTTCTTCAACCATGGTTCAAGCATAAAATAGAACAAAGTGACATTCTTTCGTGTAATTATTTCCTGCAAATAATAATATGTTGGAGCATGTTCGTTGGAGTATGATCTTGCACTTGTTGATATAATCGCATCTCCATCTTGGTATCGCTGTTTTATGAATTCGCAGGCTCCTCGAACACCTCCATAGTCTATATCAATATCAATTCGCGGATTGCGATGTCCTGGCTGATAATGGGAGAGAGCTTCCAATGGCAAGAATGCCGTGTTTGACACAAAAACTCGAATATTGATATTAGAGAATACGGGAAAGATGATTAACAGCAGAATTATCCATGCAATTGATTTCCTTAGGCTATCTCTGCTGAAACGATGCCCTCGTATGACGCTCTGGTTGAACTTTTCTACAATGACCTCTACCGCAGAATTTATGTGCTGCAGCAAAGAGGAACTAGCAGCCAATGCAAAGATGGGAAAAATGAAAAACAGGTATCGGTCATAAACTTCAATTGTTTGACCAGCACGTGCTCCTAACCCAACTACTGTTAGTGGCACAAAATGTAATGGAACAACCAGGTTGACGTAGAGGTACAACAATTTGTTATCCCTTTTAAAGAGAAGAACAGAGGTTCCCATCACAACAAAAAGAGTTAGTACTGGATATTTTGTAAAGAAGGGATTATAGGACCGTAGTAGATTATGCTGCAACCAGCTTAAATTAAATCCTGTTAATCCGTATACGAAGCTGCCGTTTGAGAAGAAGAAAAAAACAATGCAAAAAAGCGCTAGGGCGATCGCCCCTATTACAACATTTCGTTTTTTCATCCACTTTATTCCTCTCGTGATAGCCAGATACACGAAAAGACTTGGTATCAGCGAAAGTGCAAGTTCATGGCTTAACAAAGCGCATATGAATGATACAATTAAAATGGCATTGTATTTATGCGAGATTCTTGAATGATTGTCTACGTATATTTTGTAGAAAAGATACAATGTCAAGGAATAGAAGAATTGAAACTGCGCGTACATCCTTGCTTGTCTTGCCCATGTAACAGCCCAAGGCGAGAACGCCACTATTATAGCTCCTAAGGTTCCAACTTGTTTGTTTCCTATGGCTTTTCCAAATAAGTAGATTATAGGCAAGGTTAACGAGCTGAATAACAAGCTAATAATTCGGGCGGAAAACTCATGACTTCCCAAAATTATGAGTGCAGAGGCTTCCAAATAGGAAAAGAGAGGACTATGCTTATACAACATGCCAGAAGGCAGTAAAGGAAAGCTATGTTTTACGATCCCTTGAGCAGCTAGCACTGAAACCGCCTCATCCCACCAAAAGCTTTGATGCCCCAAGTAGGGACCTCGAATTATGCCAATAATCGCTGCAAACACAAAGATAGCAACTAGATCAAATCTACATCGCGCGCGCGCAAGTCTCAGTACAACCTTATCGATGGCAAGAATCATCTTAACTTCCACAATCCTTGCGCATATGATTAAAGGTTCCATCATATAATAATTAAGGCAAAGACATGTTCTGCTGTGCGAATACACGGTACATTTAATTAATGGCATGATCTCTTTTGAGAAGGTTGACGACTTGGCGCGCGTGTTTGTCACAATTTTTGAGCAGTTAATACCCATAAGTGGTGGAGGGACCCCAAGGATTAGAAACATCATTGATGCATTCATTAAAAGGAATCATAGAGTTGTGGTTGCTGCGCCACTGTCTGTAGATGTTGATGAAGCTCAAGAGATCCTGAAGTGTAACAAAGTAATCCCCCTCAGGAATGTGAGTAGACTTGATAGAAAAAAGATGGTGAAATATCTTCTTCTTCACCCTGTGAATATCTCCAAAGTTGTATGCGAAGCGACGCGAGAAAGACCAGATCTGACTATTGCCCACAATTCCATTGCAGGGTTCGCTGACTTGTTGACTAGAAAATTGATAGACTGTATTTCCGTAGTGGACATGACAGATTTGTTATTTGAATATCTCCAAACTTACCATGAATACGCCTCATGGATATCCACCATATACGCCTTTGGAAGAAGGATGGAGTGCAAAGTCATTCGCGAAGCAAATAAGATAATAACTATTAGTAACGCAATGAGGGAAGTACTTCTCCATGAGGGAGCCGTGCAGGAAAAAATAGATATTGTTTATGACGGTGTCAGGTCAGACATTTTCAAACCCTGTAAAGAAGAAGCAGCAATCATTAGGGGAAAATACGCGAGAGGGCTAGAAAATGTAGTAATGCATCACGGGGTGTTCGATCCCCAAGATCGCCCTGAAATCTTGGTAGATGCTGCGAGGATTGTTCTTCAAGAGCATCCTAGTACAATGTTCTGGCTGATAGGGGACGGCGCAGCTATCCCCCGTATCAAAGAAAAGGCTAAAAGGAAAGGTGTTCAAGGCCACTTTTTCTTTTCAGGCTGGATTCCCTTCGTGGAAGTACCATCCTTTCTCTCGGCCTGTGATGTTGGCTTGGTGATTTTGCCTAACACTCTATCAGCTGGAGTCAGGATAACTCTCAAAGGTTTTGAATATTGGGCTTGCGAGAAACCAATAATAGTTCCAGAGTTGCCTGCTCTCAAAGAGATAGTTTCGATTGGGAAAACAGGGTTATTCTATGAACCAGAGAATCCTATGGATCTGGCTAGGAAGATATGCACGCTGTTAGAAGATAAACAACTGTCAAAAAATATGGGTAAGGCTGGCCGGGAGTTGGTTGAGAGAGAATATAGTTGGGACAAGTTGGCTAACGAGTTTGTGTCAATATGTGAAGGAATACTATAATATATGCAACGATGTGTTGGACAATTTAAGAACAACTGAATAGGAGCTAAGATATTGAAAGCGCTTGTTACAAATCCTCCTTGGCCCGGACCTGGATATGGCGCCCGTTCAGATGTTAGATGGCCTCATCGGAGAGGTGACAAATACTTAGAATATCCAATCTATCTGGCATATGCTGTTGCGGTTCTTGAGGATGCAAAAATTGAAACCACATTTATAGACTGCGTCGCAGATGATTTAACAACACGGGCTTTTTTGGACCGAACCAAGAAAATCAAGCCAAGTATAGTTTTCATAGAGTGTTCGACTCCTTCGATTTCATACGATCTTTCAACAGCAAAAAAGTTGAAAGAAGAACTGAAGGATGTCTTTGTGGTTCTTGTGGGGCCACATCCTACATACTTCCACAAAGAGATTCTGAATGAAAAGCGATTTGTGGATGCGATTGTTAGAGGAGAGTTTGATTTAACAGTCAGAGATCTATCGTTAGCTCTTCAAAAGGGAGAGTCGCTTGCAAATGTGAAAGGGATTTCATATAGAGATAACACTGCTGTGTACGTGAATCCGGATAGGTCACTAATTCAAAACCTAGATAGCCTTCCCTTTCCAGCGAGACATAAAGTTAAATCTGCCAGCTATAGAGAGGCGGTTTTTACAGGCAAGAAGTGTACAACCATTGTGAGTTCCAGAGGCTGTCCTAATCAATGCGTGTTTTGCTTATGGCCTCGAATTATGTATGGTGGGAAATATAGAGCTAGAAGCCCTGAAAACATTATTGCTGAAATTAAACGTGCAGTGGACAAACACGGCATTGATGAGATATATTTTGACGATGATTGCCTTACTCTAAACAAGAGAAGGCTAGTAAGAATTTGTCAAGCCATCAAGGAACAAGGAATTGACATAAGATGGATGTGCCAAAGTAGAGTTGACAACGTCGATCGCAAACTCCTAAAAGAAATGAAGAACGCCGGGTGTCATTACATAAAATATGGAGTCGAATCTGGATCCCAAAGCATGCTTAATATGATGAAAAAGGGCATCACTTTGGAGGATGCAAAAAAAGCTTTCGCCCTGACTAGAAGAGTTGGAATTAAGACACAGGCGTTTTTTTTGCTGGGCTTGCCTTGGGATACTCATGAAACAATTGAAGAGACAATAGAATTTGCGAAGGAGTTGAAACCTGACAGTGCTCAGTTCGCAGTAGTTGTGCCACATCCAGGTACAGAGCTATATGACATATGTGTAAGAGAGGGATGGCTCAAATTCGACTCGTGGGAAGATTTCGACTGTCGCAAGGCTCTTATTGATGCAGGAAATCTTTCAGCCCATGAAATAGAAAGATACCGCGTAAGAGCCTATAGAGAATTTTACTTCCGCCCCAGTTACATTCTAAGAACCACCCTTAGACTATGGAACCCAAAAGAGGCTAGAAGGATAATCAGAAGCGCTAGATCAATAATTGAAAGGCTTTCTTATTATGGAGAAGAAAATCATTAATGAGGGATTATTCCAATGCGCTTCCTAAACCAATATCTAAGCCTTTTGAGGTCCTACATTGGTTACAAAACCGAAATCAGCGCTTTTCTTGCGCCCTTGTATCTCACTTTTGTGGCAACACTGAACTGTAATCTGAGATGTCCTTTCTGCTATGCATGGAAAACTGAGCGAAAAGATGAACTCACGTTACAGGAAGTCAAATCCGTTTTTTCAAATTCTATTCTGAAGAATCTAGTCTCAATTGGAATAACAGGTGGAGAGCCTTTTTTGAGGAAAGATATAGTTGACATCGTAGAGGTTATGGTCCAACATATGCCAAACCTGACAAATATTCGAATCACGACTAATGGTTTCTATTCAGAAAAAATCATCATAAATACGCGGAAAATTTTAGATGTTGTAGGTTTCCCAGTGTCTATAAAGGTTTCAATAGATGGTTTGAAATCGACCCATGACAAGCTCAGGTGCGTGGGATCCTTCAGTAAAGCAATGTCAACGTTGGACGGCTTAAAGAAACTCAGAAAAGATGGCTATGACCTTTCTATTTCAATTGGCTTTACAGCAGTGGATCAGAATGTAAACGATATTTGGGAATTGTACGATGAGTTTAGAGGAGAGTATGAATTTTTCTTCAAACCAGCTCAATCATTGCCAATAGCCCCAAACGGGTGTCCACCATTGCCAATTTCTCCCAAGACTAGGCAAGCGCTTATTTCATTCACTCAATGGTTTCTGGAGGAGGAGTTCAAAGGCAAAAAGTCTTTGTGGCATAGCAGCCGAAAGTTATATTACAATTACCTATTAAGCTTCCTTAAACACCCAGAATCCAGACCGGTTCCTTGCTCAGCCGCTCATTCACATTTTAAACTTGATTCAAACGGAGACCTCTATGCTTGCTCCGTATCATCTATTAAACTTGGAAATGTCAGGAAAGCCTCATTGGATCAATTATGGTTTTCTCCTCAATCACTTCACATTAGGAGAATGATTAGAAATGGTGATTGTACTTGTTGCACTTCATGTGATTTGGGTCCTTCAATTTTAACTTGTAGGTGGTATGAAATCGCAATCGATTACATTTCTAACCACACATACAAATGCTACTCTAAGAAAGTGTAATTCATGGGATTTAGCGATTAACGCGCGGCACACACAAGTGTCATGCTTCAAACGCAGTCTTCATTACTGCGGCCGCGCATCATATGCGGACATTATAGAGAATATCAGGGAAAACGCAAAATGGACAAGCTCAGAATTATTCAAACAAGTGCCCACTTCCAGATACGAGAACATGGTGGATTTGAACATTACCTGTGTAAAGGATTATCCGAACTAGGTCACAGGGTTCATTTAATAACATCTGATAGGGTGGCTCGTAGATATTCAAGAGGTAGACACTCTCTTGGGGTTGGTGAACAGGCTGTTGGAGGATACAAGATTTTCAGATTTCGCACGCTCTTCGAGTTAATCCCAACTGAAAAAAGCGCTATTCCCATACTTGATCCAAGCATTAAAGATTTCTTATCAAATCTAGATTTCGACATAGTTCACGCTCATGAAATTTATCAACCAATAAGCCTCCAATCTTTTAGAGCAGCAATTAAGAAAAGAAAGCCTTATGGATTTTCACAACATAGGAATTTTTACCCTAGAAATGTTCAGGGACAATTATTAAAAATGTTCTACCGAAGCGTGGGAAAGACTATCGTTAATTCTTGTGACTTTGTTTGTGCGACATCGAGTTCTGCGGTCAGCTTTCTAAATGACTTTGGAGTCAAAAGAAGAGTTGCATTTTTGCCAAATTGCTTAGATATTAGAAAGTTTAGGCAAGGCATTAATTTGGATCTAAAAGAGAGAATGGGATTACATGGCTACAAAGTGGTTCTTTTCGTAGGCAGACTGTACAAAGACAAGGGAGTGAAATATCTTATCAAGGCTTTCAAAGCAATTAGAGATAGATATTCGGGTGTGAAATTAATAATCGCTGGGAATGGTCCAGAACGAGAAAGACTAGAACTGCAAGCAGCGAAATACGACCTTCGAAAGGACGTCATATTCCTGGGTCACTATCCTCACCACAAAATTCCTGAGCTATACAATGTCTGTGATGTTTTTGTTTTGCCCAGCTTAATTGAGCCTTTTGGGATGGTATTAATAGAGGCGATGGCGTGTGGCAAACCGGTTATTGGCTCAAAAGTCGGTGGTATTCTTGACATCATTGAAGATGGCAAAAATGGGTTTCTAACAAAAGCTGGAGATTCCACTCAGATGGCTAAGCAGATTGAGGTTCTCCTGTTAAGTGAGGAAATGTGTAGAAAATTCGGGAGAAGAAGCAGAGAGATAGTTGAAATTTCCTTTTCGTATGAAATGGTTGCAAAAAAGGCTGCAAAGATTTATAAAAAGGCTTTGGAAAGAAAGGAAGCATAATGTGCGCGTGTGGGAAAAGGAGTTTTACTTAATAACCACAGTGAAGGCTTATGACGCCTAAAAAGGGAGATAAAGATTCACTTAATGGACGCACGCAAAAAGACACACTTAAGACACTTGAACGCGGTTTGATTGCAAATTTTTGGAACTATGTTGAAAGAGTGACAGGCCAACACTCCTTAAGAAGATTCGTATTGCAAGGTCTGCTTCTAACTTTGCTAACGGATTTTCCATCCATATTAGGAGTGATTCTAAGAGGCCATTCTTATAGAAAAGTTTTAGGAAATTTCGGAAGAAACTGTTTCATAGAAAAAAACGTGCGTTTTAGGGTGCCAAGCAACATTTTTTTGGGAGACAGGGTTTTCATTGATGAAAACACCTGCCTAGATGCTACATATCCTAATAGTGAAATAAGGCTGGGCAACGACGTTACCATCGGACGAAATTGCGTACTTAAGGCGGGAACTGGGAAAATCATTGTGCATGATGGCGTTGGCATAGCCCGATCCACACATCTTGGTGGAGGCGGTGGGATCGAAGTAGGGGAAAATTCAATGCTTGGAGACAAAGTTGAAGTCATAAGTGGCCAACACGTATTCGATGATCCATCAATTCCCATAAAATATCAGGGATCCCGATATGAGAAGATTGAAATTGGTAGAGATGTGTGGATTGGCGCCATGGTAATAGTTTTGCCTGGAGTTAAAATTGGAGAAGGCTCAGTAATCGGAGCTGGGGCAGTCGTCACAAGAAACATCCCCAGCTACAGTGTGGCAACAGGAGTTCCCGCCAATGTTATTAAAAAGAGACGAGAATTGAAGTAATCAGAGGTACCTGCCTTTCTGACGCCAAATAACTACTTAGAATATCTATACGTGAATCAAGCCTAAAGGAGCATCTCTCGAAAATGTACGTTTACGCTAGCAGGATGCTGCGAAAGCATCCAAAACTCGCTCTTCTTTTTCAACCATTTATAAAGATGATTGCTTACCTATTGACTCATTCCTTAAGAATTTCAGGTCTTGTGAAAGACCCAGGATTGCGTGAAATCTTCTACGAAAACGTGTATGAACGGATTTTTAGAATAAAAAGAGATGATGTAGTTATAGACTGTGGAGCATACAAAGGAATGTTCACAATAAAAGCTGCAATTAAAGTTGGATCAAAAGGTGTGGTAATAGCTATCGAACCAGAACCAAATAATCTAAGAATTCTTAAAATGATCACTAGAGGTTTCAATAATGTAATAATTGTAGGAAAAGCTGTTGGGGCCAAAAGAGAAAAATCAAGACTATATCTCATGCCTTTTCATTCTTCAATGCACTCATTAACTAGAAAAAGCAAGAGATACATCGACGTTCCTGTAGACACACTTGACAATCTGATAACCGAATTAAGACTTAAAAAAAGAAAACTATTCATAAAAATTGATGTAGAAGGTGCTGAGCTTGATGTTTTGAAAGGCGCAAAAGAAACGCTAGCTTCTGGTGATGTTACGTTGGCAATTGCCGCCTACCATTATCCTGGCGAGTCCCTAGAAATCTCAGACTATCTGAAAGCCAAGAACCTTACAGTTTTACAAGAATCCTCTTTCACTTATGCAAGTACACATGTACATAGCTGAGATATGGATCAATAATCCCTATGTGAAGGATAATTTCGTACCATTTATCAAGCAGGATGAGTATTCTCTTAATGTAAGATAGCATGCGCACTCACGTGAAGAGCCATCATTGAGATTAATTAGGAAACTTTTGGTGGCATTTGCTCCATTTTTTATTCTCTCGCACATGAAATTAGCAGGTGTTTGTGACTGAAATTGGATGTTTCGATTGTTGGATGCGGTTTCATCGCCAATAAGCATGTTGATGCATGGCGAAAAATCTCTATGACACAAGTTTCGGCTGTTTGTGATCTGAACGAAAAGTTGGCTAAAAAATTCAGTAAAATTTGGGGGATACCTAATTACTATACATCATTTTCGGAGCTATTGAAACAAGAAGATGTGGATCTAATCGATATCTGCACACCTCCGCAGGTTCACAAGATTCTTGCTATTCAAGCCATGGAATCGAATTGCCATGTCTTAGTTGAAAAGCCCTTAACCATGACCGTTAAAGAGGCTGATGAAATAATAGCATGCCAAAAGAGGAGTGGTGTTAGATTGGGCGTCATCCACAATTTTCTCTTTAGCCCAACAGTGCAAAGAGCACACTCGATTGTAGAGAAAGGAGATGTCGGAGATATAGCTAGTGTCGAAGTTGAAGCATTTTCAACAGGCAAGCTCATGGCTTCTAATGAGAAACACTGGGTACATGCCCTCCCAGGTGGAAGAATGGGCGAAATTCTTCCTCATCCCATCTACCTAATACAAGAATTCATAGGGAACTTGGAAGTAGTAAATGTCTCAATCTCAAAGGTAGGAAAGTATGCTTGGATGCCTTGTGATGAGTTAAGTGCGATTTTTAAGGCTGGAAAGAAGCTGGGAGTTGCACACATATCATTCAACTCACCAAGAAGTTTTCTTAATCTGAACGTTATTGGGCGAGAGGCCATTTTGAGGGTGAACCCCAGCATGGGGATCCTTATCAAGTTGCCTCGTATATCTGAGGGGCGATTTAGCAAGGGTTTTGACGCATTTCGACAAGCCTATCAAATCATGGTTTCAACCACAGCTAACGCTGCTAAAATGGCATTTGGCCAATGGAAAAGCGAGCATGAAATATTCATACGACGGTTTGTCAATAGCATTATACATGATATAGATCAACCAGTCACCGTTGAAAGCGCCTTTGAGGTTGTAAGGGTGCTTGAAGAATTATGCTTGAGAATTGATCGATTAACCAAGAAGAAAGCGTAGATGCGAAGGTCGCATGAAGAGTGCACACATTGACAGGACTAGAAACAACGTCAAGGCAAGCAGAACTTGGATAACCTTGCGATCATCTTTCCTCTGCTCCTCACCAAAAGGAACCTCCTACCTCCTATACGTAAAATCATCTAGATTATGAGAAGTCACATTAATGGTTTATACGCGCACGTAGTATATTGAGTTGTTTCGGCCACATACACGTGCGGAGAGATTTAAATTAAATAGGCTTGATGTTTGCATGCCAGAAAAGCGTCTGAAGATGACAGAAGCAAATTCATCGTCTAGGCACGAATCCTTTTCTGATTTTGAGGCTACAATGGAGTTTATTTCTCAACTCGATTTTTTAGGCAAAGGAAAAAAGATTTTGGAAATCGGGTCTGGAAAAGGGCGGTTAGCCTATGTACTGAAATCTAAAGGTTTTTACATTCTAGCTAGCGATATTCGCTACGATTTCTTACACTATGCAAAGACAAGGTATAAACTGGCTAAGACGCTGCAATTCTCTGGCGAGAATATTCCCCTTAGGAGCAATCACTTTGATGTCATCATTTCCATAGACGTGCTTGAGCATATGCCCAATTTAGACAAGCATTTGAGCGAGATTAAACGAGTCCTTAAAAATGGGGGGTACTTCATCATCCAAACACCAAACAAGCCGTTTAACATCTTCTGGAACATCATTTCAAAAAGTAAAAATTGGCGAAAATGGCATCCCTCGCTCTGCAGTTACTTTGAAATAATTAAATTACTAAGAAGGCACAATTTAGAGGTAAAATTTTACAAGATCAATGAATTCACTCAATATACATTATCAAAGGCTAAAAAACTGATCACTCCGTTAGGAATTAGGATACTTTCACAAATTAAGCCTAGGTATGTTCCAATTTACTTGTATCCCACATTCTATGTAGTTGCGAAAAAGGGCTGTCCCAAACCTGCCTTCAGGCACAAGGAATAATTTTTCTCAAGAATTTCCCTGCGACTAACTGCGTATGCTTGTCATCACATGTATAAAAAGCGCGCGCGCATTGGCTGTGTGTAGGAAGCAATTTTGTGGATCTGTAATTCCTTTTTTAAGTTCTTTATCAATAAACCAATGCACTGTTGATATAGTCACTTACAAATGAACGTTTATACTTTGATTCCGCCCTCCAATAGTCATCCCATTTAGATGGCAAAGGCTGGTTACCGTTATAGTCAGCATTGGAGAATATGACCAACCTTCGATTCGCGCAGTCCGGCCATAGGAGTTCGTCACGGTAGTCTCCAATAACGTCTACACCTCGATTTCCAGAAGAGCGCCCAGCGGACAAGAATGTCTGTCCAGTATACGCGTTGGTTATGCGCACATCGGCGTAGTTAAGGATGTTATGAAGTTCGTCTCCGTTTGTCCAGTCTCCGTCCCAATCCATCATAGGTTGAGTATTGCAATAACGGGAAACTTGTTTGTACGTCCCATCAGCGTAGAAAATGTATTCATTTCTCCCAGTTCCGCCAGGCGGGGTAAAAGCCACAAAGGCTTCCAATCCATTATAAGTTGGATCGAAGTCTCCCACACTAGCCCAATGAGAGTGTCCGGTATGGTGGTCCCACATGAGCTGCCCATGGCTATTCACCATCCATACATGTTCTCCATCGCAACCTGCGAAAACAACCTCCAATCCAGGATTAGTCCAATCAATATCCCCAACAGCAATTCCGTCGACATGCCCATACGGACCATTATATCCTTTGTCATTTGGATTGTCCACCTCAATTCTGCTTCCGTCATGATCTAAAAACGTGTTTCCACCGAGAAGGATTTCATCTCTTCCATCCTCATCAATGTCCTCTACTTTTATCGAGTGACCTTGCCCAACTGCCTGTGTGAACTCCCAGATCAGACCTAGATTCCCATGATACGCTCCGACATACGGATTTTTATTATGGTATATACCGAGCGCAACTACAATCTGGTCTCTCTTTCCATTTCCATTCAAGTCAACCAATGCAACGTTTCCCCTCCCCGCATAAACGCTTGGAAATGTCATTTCCTGTTTGATTATTCCTGTAAGTCCATTCCTCACTTGAAGGTACACGGGGACGTATCCTACGTCATTGTCAACATAGCCCTGATTCAATCCCAAAGAGATAACTTCGCCTACTCCATCCCCATCCACATCGCCAACGACCACACGAGCATTGTGCGCTTGGTTCCACATGTAAAATGGAACATCCCAAAGCCAAGTTCCATCATGCAGAAACGCCACCATCTTTGTCGCCTCGCCTTTTTGATGGGTCACAAAGTCAACTAATCCATCACCGTTGAGGTCTCCCACAGCAACTGAAGCCAAATAATACCGAGGACCAGTTCTTGAGTCGTATGTTGCATCATTGAAAGCTGGGTGATCACTGTCGCCAATAGTCCCGTAAACATAAAGGCTGGACGCAGTTGACGTGGCCGTGGCGATAACCTCACGCGAACCAAAGCTTTCAGTTCCATTTGAAAAAACAACTTTTACCACGTAAAAATAAGTCTGTCCATTAATCAAAGCAACGTCAACGTAGCTTGTTGTTGTGACAGGGTCGCTATTTATCTTTATGTACGCTGTTCCACTTAAAATGCTTCTATAAACATTGTATCCAACTATGATCGGGTCTGCGATGTACCTCCAGCTTAACCCGATTTGTCCACTTGAAATTGGAACCGCAGCAACCCAAAGATTGCTATCTACATCTAACTGGTCAGCTATTCGACCAGTAGTGTTAATTATGACAGAGTCATTGACTTGAGCAACCACGACAGCTATCAAAAGTAAGGATATTGCGAGACTATAGATGTGCAGCCTCTTCACTTTAATCATGGCACCTTTTAAATTTTTCAGCTTTGATATTAATTACTGTCTACCTGTTTATCAAATTTTATGATGAGGAATATGTATCCTATATTAAGAAAACATATATATTCTTTTCCCCTGAGGGTCTCAATCGTTGCTTAGAGAACTATTAATCTTGTCTCCATGTGACATATTCCCCCCCGTTCATGGTGGAGGCACGCGAATACAACTAACTGTGGAGAATCTGGCAGAAAAGCACCGGTTAAAATTCTTCTTGAGCCATGCGTACTCTAAGGGCAATCAGCGAAATGTGCACAAGCCCAAACATCCCAATCTAACTATTCGATATTGCACTGAAACGTTTCTAGATGCGTTTGGTTATCGCGCAGTCCTGTTTAATCCATTTTTTTTCCGAGACTCTGAGAGCTTTATGAAAATCTCGCAGGTTGACATCATTCACTGTGAATTGCTGTGGTCTGCTCTTGCCGGTATTTACCTGAAAAGGCGTTTTAGGAGACCATTACTATTAGTAGAGCATAATGTCGAATCTTTAAAGTTCAGGCAAATGGGAAAGATGGCTTATTACCGTTTTCTCCAAAGAATCGAGAGTTTCTGCTGTGAAAAAGCTGATAAGATTGTTGCAGTTTCCGAAGTGGATAAGAATAACCTTGCAAGGTTGTATAATCTTCCTGAGGAAAAGATCTCTGTCATTAAAAATTGCGTTGATTCAGATGTCTTCAGGTATAATCAGCAAGGCAGAAACTCTGTTAGACGCAGATATGGTGTTGATAATGAAACCATTTTGATAACTTTCGTTGGGAAACTTGACTACTTTCCCAACGTGGTTGCTGTAAAACATATTGCTGAAAAGGTGTACCCGGAAATCATTAAGAACCATTCAAGGACGAAATTTTTAGTTGTTGGCGACCACTTTGAAAACCATTTGAGATATCAACGGAGAAACCTCATTTTTACAGGATTTGTAAATGATCTGCCCAGCTACCTCTCAGCTTCAGACATAGTAGTTGTCCCCATCAACTATGGTTCAGGTACACGATTGAAAACTTTGGAAGCTGCATCATGTTCGCGACCAATTGTTTCAACTAAGAAGGGTGTGGAAGGACAAGATTTTCTAGAAGACAAAGAAGTGCTAGTCACCGAGAAGGTGGATAAGAACTTCAGTGAAGCTATTTTGAGACTCATTGACGACGCGAGTCTGAGGGCAAGAATAGGCAGGAACGCTCGGAAGAGGATAGAAATCCAATACGACTGTAAAAAAGAAATGGAGAAGTTCGACGAAATTTATCAAGAATTGTCGAGGGGACATGTCTAGGAGACTCCACTTATGATGCAGAAAGCATCGACAAGCCTATTGTTGAAGTACGCGCCATTGTATGTGAGAGGCTTTTTCGAGTACCACATTAAAAGACGTTTTGGGCCTCTTACCCCCAGAGAGTTGATGTTTCCGATAACATATCGATGTGACGCCAAATGTGTGATGTGCAACATCTGGAAGCGGCCAAAACAAAGGGAGATTTCGCTAACGCATATCAACCGGTTGTTTTCGCAAGAACTATTCCAGGGCATCGAAGCGATAAACATCACAGGTGGCGAGCCGACGCTACGAGATGACCTTGTCGCAGCCGTCGACATCCTCATAAATTCGCTACCTAAACTGAAAAAGATAACTCTCACGACGAACGCTCTAAACCCTGCGAGGGTTGTCGCACGAAGTACGCAAATTGCCGATTTGGCAGGAAGACATAAGGTTGACTTTCTGGTTGAAGCATCCCTTGATGGAATCGGAAACACCCACGCGAAAATTAGAAATGTTCCCAACGCTTTTAGGAGCGCCACTGAGACAATTATGAAAATTCAACAACTTTCTAGAAGCCACAGTCTCCGTCTTGGAATCAACACAGTAATTAGCCCAGCCAATCTGCACGACGTAAGAAACGTTTACAACTGGTCAAAGCGACACAAAGTCAACACATTCTTCACCATTGCGTCCACAGCAGAAAACTACTTCGCAAACGCAAGCAGCGAAAATCTGAAGTTTAAAGGTGAAGACACCAAACACCTAGTGAAATTTTTAATGAAGTTGACCGCGGAAAGAAGTCCAACGAATTTCCTTGCATATTACTATCAAGACCTCGCTAAAATGATACAGACCAATCAGCCAAGAACAACACCCTGTGTTTTTGCCATGGACGCCTTTGTCCTTGACGCTTTTGGTGACATGTACTACTGTATGAAAGGAAAAAAGATTGGCAATTGCTTAGAAAGAAATTGCGCAGAGATATACTTCGACCCACAGAATCTAGTCCACAGAAAAGAAATAATATCGAGTAAGTGTCCAACATGCTTCATCAACTGCTTCTCAAGCATAGGACTTGGCAAAGAAGCCATCAAATACACAAAGTTCCTAATGAGTCCACTGTCCACTCGAACCTGAATGCACTGTCCAAGAATCAAAGGGAAAGACAGCTGACAACGCCAATAATTTAACGCCTCCGACTCAAAGCGGGAGCAACCAAGTGTAGCAGTTCCCTTTTTGCTATCTTAGACTTTCTCTACCACTCAGTTCGTTTATCTTACCCCATCCGACCCTAGAAGTGCATCCTACCCTAGATCCCGCCTAAGTGACCGTATAGAACCTATACGGTCTGCAAGGGTCGCACCTAGAAGTGCACCTAGAAAAAACCTAGATGTCAATTTTTCTAGGTTCTGTTCTAGGTGTCATGAATCGTACGATTGGCAAATTAGCTATGTCGTCTACTCGTGCGAGATCGGACGGGGCGGCTGATCTGCACGGCTATACTGCGTTTTAGACATTACAATGCCAGGAGTTTCGATCCAGGGCGAGGTTGAAGGATTTTCCTTGTTGAGTTGTGCACGTCTCAGGCAGATGAATATGTTGATGTTGGATCTGGAAATGTTATAAGCTCTTGAAAAATATGAAGATAGTGTTGAATGATACTTGTGGTGACTGGAGGTTTTGTGAAGGGATCATTGAATGGATGAAAGGCTACGCAGAGTTGACAGGTTAGGGTTCTTGTCGGTGGTTATTCCAGCTTTTAATGAAGCGTGTTCGCTGCCGGTTTTGATGGAAAGACTCGTGAAAACGTTTGAAGAAAATGGGTTTAATGGTGAATTCATTATAGTTAATGATGGCAGCATGGATGGAACCGCGACGATTGCGGACGAATGGGCGGGGGAACGCGCGAATGTTATGGCGTGTCATCATCGGAGACGGCTCGGGAAGACGACGGCTTTACTCACGGGATTCGAAAAGGCATCAGGTGATGTGTTGATTTTAATAGATGCTGATTTGCAGTATGCGCCTGAAGAGCTGCCAAAACTTTTAGGTCTTGTCGCGAAAGGGTATGACGTAGTGAATGGCTGGAGGAAACACAGGAAGAGTTCGGTCTTCAGAAAATTTCCTTCCAGAGTGTACAACTTTTTTTCGCGTCTCTCGTTTGGGTTGACCCTTCATGACCATAACAGTGGCTTGAAAGCGCTTAGACGTGAAGTGGTGGAGAACATCGACCTCAGACCTGGGCACCACAGATTCATCCTCAACTTGGCGCACTACTACGGCTACAGAGTTGGCGAAGTGGAAATTCAGCATTTCCCCCGACAATTTGGAAAAACGAAATACGGGTCGTCGCGTCTGGTCTTGGGGCTTTTGGACTTGGTTTCTCTGCGATTTCAACTAGCCTTCATGGAACGGCCGATGGTTCTTTTCGGACTAGCCGGAATCGTTCTCTTCCTCACCGGGTTTCTGACAGCCTTTTCGGCGGTTGTTCTCAACGTTTTTTTTGGACATCCATACTCGTGGCACTATGGCAGATTGATTCTTGCGTCGTTGCTTATGATGGCTGGAGTGCAATCATTCTTCTTTGGCTTCGTTGCGGACATGATCGCCAACTTGA
>JABAOF010002551.1_pt1 | contig 96374 bp, 85 predicted proteins | sample 7062171 | NCBI WGS metagenome assembly JABAOF01 (sample SAMN14538628, study PRJNA623070) | marine sediment metagenome | biome: marine biome [ENVO:00000428]; feature: marine pelagic biome [ENVO:01000023]; material: deep marine sediment [ENVO:00002113] | place: India: Gulf of Khambhat ...
TGGATTATGGAAAGGCGGACAAGTCAGGAGCCTGTGATACCTATACTTTTTAGAGCAATAAAGAATTGCCGGATAAAAAAGCAATAAAACCTTGCTCCCTACTGCTATATTTTTATCTACAAACCCATTGCTTTCCATACATTTGCCGCTACAAAATAGTACGGGTTTTACATGCAAGCCTTATTACAACAAATTGATACATCCAGACTACCCCGCCATATTGCTATTATTATGGATGGCAATGGCCGTTGGGCAGAAGAAAAGGGTCAGGAGCGCTTATATGGCCATTTTCATGGGGTAGAAAGTGTACGTAATATTGTAGAAGGATGTGCAGAGCTGGGCATTGAATACCTTACATTATATGCATTTAGCACCGAAAATTGGGACAGACCACAACCCGAAGTAGAAGGGTTAATGGCATTGCTGGTTGAAACCATTCGCAAGGAGGTGCCGGTGTTGAACAAAAACAACATTCGGTTACACGTAATTGGAGAGTTGCGTATGTTACCCGATTTTGCCAGAACAGCTTTAAACGAAGCTCTGGAGCTTACTGCCGCCAATACAGGTTTAAATCTGGTAATGGCATTAAGTTACAGTAGCCGATGGGAGTTGGTAAATGCCGTAAAAAACATTGCAAAAGATGTAAAGGCCGGTAAAATTGAACCCGATAGCATTAATCAGGATACCTTGCAAAAATACCTGAGCACCAGTAACCTGCCCGATCCAGAATTGATGATTAGAACCAGTGGAGAGTATAGAATCAGTAATTTTTTATTATACCAATTGGCGTATGCCGAATTGTATTTTACCAATACACGCTGGCCCGACTTTAGAAAAGAAAACCTTTATGAAGCCATTATCGACTTTCAAATGCGGGAGCGGCGTTTTGGAAAAATTAGCAGGCAAATTAAAGCGAAGGAAATACACAAATAAAAATTTAATATGCTATTGTGATGAATTTAACGGCCGATTTAACAAACACTTTTAATTATTCCCTTTAATTTGCTCCAGTTAATATATGCTGAAACAACTGTCTAATGCTACTTTTTTATGGTACAATAGAACGGCAACCATACCAAAAAACCCTATTCGGATGCAGAAAACGCTTAAGCTTTTGACTCTTGCTTTATTTCTTAGTTCCTTTCACCTGTGTGTATATGCCCAACAAAAAGCCGATACAACCATTACCTCTATAGATGCAGATCTGATTAACATCTTCAATCAAAAAACACCTAAAAAATATAAAATTGAATCCATTAAAGTAACCGGCAACAAATATTTTGATGAAAACCTGCTGATTTCGATCTCCGGATTAAATGTGGGTGATGAAGTGGTGATTCCGGGCGGCGATAATTTTTCAAGAGCCATTAATAAATTATGGAGTCAGAATTACTTCTCGAATGTTGAAATTTATATTACCAAATTAGTAGGTACTAATATTGACATTGAAATAAATGTTACCGAAAGGCCACGCCTCTCAAAATTTTATTTTAAAGGCATTGGGAAAGGAGCTACCGACGATTTAAATTCCAAAACCGGACTAGTGCCGGGAAGGGTAGTTACCGAAAACATGAAACGTACTGCTTCAGAAGCCATTCGTAAATATTTCTTCGATAAAGGCTATCAAAATGCCCATGTAACCATTCAGGAAATAAAAGATTCTACCCGTTCTAATTCAATGGATTTGGTATTTGTGGTAGACAGGGGCGGAAAAATTAAAATCAGCGATATTTATTTTGCCGGCAATACTGTAGATGCCGCCAAACTAAAAAAACAAATGAAGGGAACCAAAGAAAAAGGCCATTTAACCTTATTCCCATCGATTGATTCCAGCGGGTTTATTAAACCACAACCCTATACTTTTCAACAATACATGCGTGATAAAGGCTTTTTAAACTTTACAGATACACGTAAAGTAGTAGCTCCATATATCCGCATAAAACCCTTTGTTTCTGCCAAATATAATGAGAAGAAATATAACGAAGACAAAGAATCGATTATTGATTTTTATAACTCCATTGGTTACCGCGATGCTCAAATTGTAAAAGACCAGGTATTTAAAAATTCAAAAGGAAATTTAGATATTGATATTGCAATAAGTGAAGGCCATAAATATTATTTTGGAAACATTAGCTGGAGGGGAAATACCATTTATTCTGATTCTATTTTAACTGTAATACTCGGCATTAAAAAAGGCGATACGTACAATATGGAAATATTGAACAAGCGCCTGGGTAAAGGTGGCGGTGCTCCCGATGGTAGTGCCGATATCAGCAGCTTGTATTTAGATAATGGTTACCTTTTCTTCAGAGCTGATCCGGTTGAAACTGCAGTATACAATGATACCATCGATTATGAAATCAGGATGGTAGAAGGTCCACAAGCTACTATTAAAAATGTACGGATTTCAGGCAATGATAAAACAAAAGAATATGTTATCCGACGCGAATTACGCACCATTCCGGGTGAGAAATTTAGTAGAACCGATCTAATTCGCTCTCAGCGTGAAATTGCGCAGTTAAATTATTTTAATCAGGAAAAAATTGGCATTAATCCTATTCCTAACCCTGATGATGGAACAGTAGATATTAACTATACATTGGAAGAAAAATCAAGCGATCAGCTGGAGCTGAGTGCCGGCTGGGGTGGTGCTATTGGATTAACCGGAACAGTGGGTGTTTCCTTCAATAACTTCTCCATCAAAAATATATTCAGTAAAAAAGCCTGGGACCCATTACCAATGGGCGATGGACAAAAATTGAGTTTCCGTGTACAAAGTAACGGGCGGGCATTTCGTTCCTATAATTTCTCTTTCACTGAACCCTGGGTAGGGGGTAAAAAAAGAAATGCATTAACTTTTTCTATTTACGATACCAAATTTGCCAATGCCTACGACCCGCTTACCGGTACCTATACTGCAGCAGCAGCAGGTCGTTCATTCCTAAAAACAACCGGTGCTTCGGTATCTTATAGCAAACAGTTAACCTGGCCCGATGATTATTTTTCCCTTTCATTCTCTGTAAACTATACGCGTTATCAATTGGTGAATTATGCCATCAGCCAACAGTTGAAATTGAGGGATGGAACCTTATTTAACAATGGTATTTCCAATAACTTCAACTTTAAAGTTGCATTGCAACGATCTTCTGTTAACCAGCCTTTATTCCCAACTTCGGGTTCTACATTTTTGGCCAGTTTAGCAGTAACACCGCCATACTCAGCATTTAATCCGGGTGTGGTTACACAAAACGATCCGTACAATTTTATTGAATACCACAAATGGCGCTTTAATGGTGAATGGTATGTGCCTTTAAGCAAAGGCACCGGTGAAGATCACAATAAAATGTTTGTATTGAAATTAGCTGCTAAGTTTGGTTTTCTGGGAAGGTATAATCCGCAATTGCAAATTTCGCCGTTCGAGCGTTTTCAGTTGGGTGATGCCGGTTTAAGTAACCAGTATGCTTTAATTGGATATGATATCATTTCGCAAAGAGGTTATCCAGTGTATGAAACTTCTAATCCAAGAATCAACCCTGATCAAACCGGCGCCAGTCAGTACTTCACCATGTTTAATAAGTATACGGCAGAATTAAGATATCCATTAAGTTTAAACCCGAGTAGTACTATTTATGCAGAATCCTTTTTTGAAGCAGCCAATGGATGGTATGATTTAAAAGATTACAACCCTTTCCAATTAAGGCGTTCAGTGGGTGTGGGTATGCGCTTCTTTTTGCCCATGTTCGGATTGCTGGGATTTGATTATGGAATAGGGTTAGATAGGTATACTCCCGGTGCCAGCTTAAAAGATATTTCCAGATTTACCTTTATGTTAGGATTTGAACCGGAATAGGATTGTATTGAATTTGCTTAATTTGTATGGTTAAATACAGCCACTGCAACCAAGCAGGAGGATGTTCATAAATTGAAAAATACAGGTATGAAAAAATTATCATTTTTACTGATTGGCTGTATCCTGCTCAGTCTGGGTGCAGTGCAGGCGCAACGTTATGCCGTAATAGATACCAAGTATATTTTAAACAAAATGCCCGAATATGTTCAGGCAAATAAACAAATTCAACTGATTAGTGAGCAGTGGCAAAAAGAAATAGATGATAAACAGGCTGCACTGGATCAGATGTATAAAAATTATGCCGCTGAACAGGTAATGTTAAGCGATGAACTAAAAAATAAACGCGAAGCAGAATTGTTTAATAAAGAAAAAGAGGTACGTGATTTGCAGAAAAAAAGGTTCGGTTATGATGGAGATGTGTTTAAAGAACGCCAACGATTGATAAAGCCAATTCAAGACAAAGTATACAATGCCATTCAAAAAATTGCTGTTGAAAAAGCTTATGATTTTGTTCTGGATAAAAGTGAAGGAATTACTGTTATATTTGTCGACCCAAAATTAGATAAGAGTGATGATGTACTGCGCGAACTGGGTATAAAACCTTAAAATAACACAAACAAAAAACAATCTATAAAACAAAAAAAATGAAGAAAGCAATAGTATTATTTGCCGCCCTTGGTTTGAGTATGGTAATGGTGGGCACTACAATGGCCCAAAACATTAAAATTGGTATTTTCGATGAACAAAATGTTTTGGCATTAATGCCCGGTATTCAAAAAGTAGATACGCTTTTGAATCAATACATGACCGATTCGCTGAATGTACAAAGAGATTATGCCATTAGCGAGTTTAAAAGAAAAGACAGTATTTACAAAGCAGATTCTGCCCGTATGAATTCCAGTATGAAATCAATTATGCAGAAAGATTTGGCTGATCAGTTTGCCAAACTCCAAAACTGGCAGCAATACCAAAACCAAATGATGCAACAAAAACAACAGCAATTATTGCAGCCATATTATGATATAATTGGAAAGGCTTTTCAGACTGTAATGGCAGAGCAAAAATATAATTATGTATTTAAACCCGATGCACTGTTGTATGCTGAAAAATCGGAGGAATTAACATTACGTGTACTGGCTAAAATGAAAATTCCTTTACCCAAAGAACTGGAAGACCAAATAAAAGCGTTGGGTATTAGTACTTCAGGTGGAACAACACCCTCTAAAGCACCTGTGAAACACTAAAAATATTTTAAACATCAATAAAGAAGTATCCGCAGCATGAAAAGGTCGGATGCTTTCTTATTTTTGAGCTATGCTAACACAGAAGGGTCCAATTGGCGTATTCGACAGTGGTTATGGCGGGTTAACTGTTTTAAAAGAAGTAACTGCTTTATTGCCGCAATATGATTATATCTATTTGGGTGATAATGCCAGAACTCCGTATGGTTCACGCAGTTTTGAAACGGTTTATCATTATACCCTGCAATGTGTAGAATGGTTTTTTGCCCGGGGTTGTTCGTTGGTGATTGTAGCATGTAATACAGCATCTGCTAAGGCATTGCGTACCATTCAGCAAAAAAATCTACCGGTTATTGGGGCTCATAAACGTGTGTTGGGTGTCATCAGGCCTTCAGCCGAAGTTATTGGGTCATTTTCCAAAACTGGGCATATCGGTATAATGGGTACCCAGGGAACGGTATCATCACAATCTTATCCACTCGAAATTAAAAAGTTTTTTCCCGAAGTAAAGATTTGGCAACAGGCCTGTCCTATGTGGGTACCACTGATCGAAAATAACGAACACCTTAATGCCGGCGCCGATTATTTTGTTACTAAATACACGCAACAATTATTGGCGCAAAGTGCAGCTATTGATACGGTTTTACTAGCCTGCACGCATTATCCGCTATTGTTCAATAAAATTAAAGCCGCATTACCGCCACATATTCAGGTAATTGTGCAAGGTGGAATTGTAGCCAAAAGTTTGCAGAACTACTTAATGCGACATCCTGAAATGGATGAAAAATGCACCAAAAATGGCAGTAAATCTTTTTTTACTACGGATGATTCAAAAAATTTTGAGCAACAGGCCGGGTTATTTTATGAACTACCCATTCAGGCCATGCAGGTAGAAATAGGTTAAAACTGCTTTTGTATACCTCTTTTTCAATAATATTTGCATTCCGCTTCATGTTTTTTTGCATTTGAATGAGCAGAAATAGGCTGAGTTAAAAAAAATTAGGGCAAAAGTTCAAATTTTCAGTCTGTGCCCTTACCTTTGCCATCCTTTCACAAAAGAGTGGTATGGTGGCCACTGTTGAAGTTGAAAAATTATTATTGGGTTAGAAAAATAAAATTATTATGAAACGTACATTCCAACCACATAAGCGTCGCCGTAAATCGGTTCACGGTTTTCGCAAACGTATGCAAACTGCTAATGGAAGAAAGGTATTAGCCAGTCGCAGAAGGAAGGGTCGCAAAAAATTAACCGTATCCAGCGAGAAAGGATTAAAATAGTCAATTTCAATTCTATTCATATCTTTAAAAGCCTCACCTTCGGGATGAGGCTTTTTTCATGTATAATTTTTTAAATATGTCTGGCCTTTTTTCATATTCCAAACACGAAAAATTAAAAAGCCGCAAGCAAATTGAGGTTTTGTTTGTGAAAGGTATGCAACTGTACAGTTATCCTTTTAAAATTTTATATCAAATAGCACCACGAACGGGTGATGATGCGGTGTTAAAAGCAGGGGTAACGGTTAGCAGCCGACATTTCAAAAAGGCGGTACAACGCAATCGGATTAAAAGATTAATGCGTGAAGCATACCGGTTAAATAAAGTTAAACTGCAGCAATTATTGACTGAAAAGCCACACCAACTGTATTTGTTTATTATTTATGTTGGAAAGGAAATGCCCAATCAGCAAAAACTACATTCGGCATCACATAAATTACTGGTTCAATTGTACCAGATTTTGCATGAAATGGATACTAAAAATACTTAGTTGGCCTTTGATTGGGTTGATAAAATTTTATCAATACGTCATATCGCCCAATATTGGCCCTAAATGCCGGTATACGCCCACCTGCTCACAATATGCCATTGAGGCATTAAAAAAATATGGCATTTTTAAAGGTGGTTGGCTTTCTATTAAACGTATCAGTTCATGCCATCCCTGGGGTGGCCATGGCCATGATCCAGTACCTTAAATTTATTTTACCGTTGGTGGTGCCGTTAAGGCTTTTAATTTTGCAAGCTTTTCCCTTATTTCATTTGATGTGTAAAAACGGTATACTTCCGGTTCTTTATCGCCTACTTTTTCAATCGAGGTCATTCTGTGAAAAGGGGGCACTACAAAAGCATCCATATTCGCTGTAATTTTTACAATATTACTTGGCGTAACAAAAAAATTGCGATTGGTTGCACTTACATTTTTACCTTCAATCAGTTGGCTCAATGAGTCAATTCCTCTTTCAATGGTTTCCTGTTTAATGGTATCTACTTTAGTTTTAGGTGCACTATAATTTTGATAAGCCCCTGCAATGGTATCCTTTCTTGCATTCAAAATATAATAGCCATTATCATTTACCGAAATGGCAGAGCTTTTACCGTCTTCATCCTTAAGAGTAAGCGTTAATGGTCCTGCAACATTAAAGTCAACTGTTTTGTCATTTGAGCCGGCTCCCCCACTAAGGGTAATGGTTTTGGCATCCATATTAACATCTATATTACCGGTAGCTACAATCATTATTTTTTTAGTGTTATTAGTAGAACAAGCTGCCAAAAAAATACCCATTATAGTTATTAATCCAATGTTACGAAGCATACATATATGTTTTAAATTGAAAAATAAAGGCGTTGCTGCAATTTAGGTTAGTTATTATTTTCAGCATAAATTTTTTCAATATCTGCTGCATATTTTTCCATAATAATTTTTCTGCGCAGGCTCATTTTTGGTGTCATTTCACCGGTTTCAATGCTCCATTCAACAGGCAATAATCTAAATTTTTTTATTTGTTCCACGTGGTTGAATAACTGGTTGTATTTATCAATTATTTTATTGTAATGTTCCAATACTTTGGGGTTTTCAATAGCCTGTTGATTTGTTGTAAAAGGTATATTATTTTCTTTCATCCATGATTGTAATGTACTGAAACTGGGAACAATAAGTGCTCCAACAAATTTTCTTTCGGGGCCTACCACCAATACCTGTTCAATGAAAGCATTTTCTTTTAATTTATTTTCAATGGGTTGCGGTGCTACATATTTGCCTCCACTGGTTTTAAACAATTCTTTTTTGCGGTCGGTAATTTTTAAAAAAGTTCCATCTTCCCATACACCAATATCTCCGGTATGTAGCCATCCATCAATTACAGCTTCGGCAGTTAAATCGGGGCGTTTATAATAACCAACCATTACACAAGGGCCGGTTACTAAAATTTCACCATCATCTGCCAGTTTCACTTCAATACCATTAATGGGTGGGCCTACTGTGCCAAATTTCATTCCACCTGCAGCTTTCCTGTTTACACAAATTACCGGACTGTTTTCGGTAGGTCCATAGCCCTCATACACGGGAATTTTGGCAGCATTAAAAATGCGTAATAATTTAACCTGACAGGCGGCACCACCTGTTACAATATATTGCACATTGCCTCCCAAAGCAGCACGCCACTTATTAAAAATAAGACGATTGGCTATTGCCAGTTGTGTATTGTACCAAAATCCTTTATTGATTCTATTATCGTATTGTGTACCCAATGATACAGCCCAAAAAAACAACCAACGTTTTATACCGGTTAACTGGTTACCGGTATGCATAATTTTTTCAAAAACTTTCTCTAACAAACGGGGTACCGTTGTAAAACCATCGGGTTGTACTTCTTTTAAATTATCGCCAATAGTTTCTAAACTTTCGGCGTAATAAATAGATATACCACTATACAGGTAAATATAAGTAACCGTTTTTTCAAATATGTGATTGAGTGGTAAAAAGCTTAATACTTTTGTGTGTGGTGCATCTTCAAAAGGGAAACTTTCTTTACTAAACATTACATTGCTGTAAATATTGGTATGGCTCAGCATTACACCCTTTGGGGTACCTGTAGTTCCGGAAGTATAAATGATGGTAGCCAAGTGTGTAGCCGGTATTTGTGCCCGAATTGTTTGTACCCTTTGCAGGGCTGCATCATCTTTTATCAATAACTCACTCCAATGTCTGGCACCTTCTATTTTGTTAAAAGTGAAAATATTTTTTAATGTAGGAACATTGGGTTGAATAAATTTTATTTTTTCCAATAAATCAACACTACTGATGAAAAGGGTAGTCACTTTTGAATCGTTTAAAATAAATTCAATTTCTAACGGATTGGTTGTGGGATAAAGCGGTACCAAAATGGCTCCTGTTTGCTGAACAGCCAAATCGGTAATAATCCACTCAGGGCGGTTATTACTAATAATGGCTACTTTATCGCTGCCTTCGGGCGTAAAATCATTTCCACTTAAACCGAGTGATAAAAGACCGGCACTTAATTGCAAGGCGGTTTGCTGCACATCCTGCGTACTGTAGCTGTGCCATTGCCCATTTTCTTTTGCTGCCAGCATGGTTTCTTTTGGAAAATGTTGCAATTGATGGTCTGTTACTTCAAATAATCTTTTGGGTGTTATCATATTGGCAATCGTTATAAACTAAAATATTGCGGTAACGGTGTTTTTAATATTGAACACGATACAAATTAAGTAAACATCGTTAATTAAAAAAACAGGAATGATAGGGGGTGAATAAGAAAATCTATTTTCTTAAATCAATGCTGGCATTTTAATATTAAGTAAGTGTATTATTGATGATAATACTGGCCTAAAGGAATTTTAAAAATACGACTGGCCTGATATTGTTTAAAAGCATCGGCCTGTGCAGTATGTGTTTGCACCCAATTTTGATAATTAACAGGACTGGCAGCAGCACCAAATATCCATTGGTTATAGGCCTCAAACATACCATCTCTTAAAAAGTATTGCCACTGATCAAAAAGGCGGGAGGGAAATTGCTGGTTTAGGCCGCTATTATACCAATCCAAAATAAAACGGGTTCTTACAGCCATTAAATTATCGGGTGTTACACCCGTGGCAATTTGATAAATACTATTTTTTAACACCTGAAAAAAGGCCAATGCAAAAGGTGTTTTTTTATAACCGCTGTCCCATTGCTCGGGTTTGTATTGGGTATATAGTTTTTTATAAGCATCTAAAATGGTGCTTTTCATGCTGGCAGTGCGGGTAGTGTAACTTTCCAAATTAATGAATATTTCGCCATAGTACATTACCCACAACAGGTTATCATTGTTTTGTGCATAATACATGGCTGCATTGAAATAGTTGCTGCTGTAATTTGGGTCTGCCTCAATGCCTTTTTCCCAATATTGAATGGCTTTGTCTAATGTTTTATTCATGGCCAACATTTCGCCATATTCATTGTATAATACACCACTATTGGGGAATTTTTTTAAACCTTTTTCATATAAATCGCCAGCCTCTTTGTATTCTGCAATGGCTTTATAGCACATGCCCAATATTTGATAGGCTTGTTCATCGGCGCCAGGTTGGGCAATAATTTTTTTGCTGACATTAATGGCGCTGGTATAATCTCTGTTCAAAAAATTAGCGAAGGCCAAATCTTTTTGTATGTCTAAGTTGTTCGGATCTTGCTGTAATGCATTGTTCAGCACCATTACTGCATTATCGTAATCGCCCTGTTGCATTAATTGTTTGCCATCTTTATACAACTGGGCAGCATCCTGGGTTTGCGCCTTTGCCATTATTACCAATAAACCAAAAAAACATAGAAAAACAACATGTTTCATAAAAATACATTTCAGGCTTTGGCGAAAATACACTTATTCATAAATTAAATGTGTTAATAAACCATCGCGTAATTTAGGTTCAAACCAGGTGCTTTTAGGAGGCATTACATTATTGGTATCTGCAATGGTGAATAATTGTTCCATGCTAACAGGAAATAAACTGAACGCCACTTTCATTTCACCGCTGTTTACGCGGCTTTCCAATGCTGCCATACCTCTAATGCCACCCACAAAATCAATTCTTTTATCTGTGCGCTGGTCTACAATATTAAATATGGGTTCTAAAATATTTTTTTGCAAAATGCTAATATCTAAAATACCAATGGGGTCAGTATTGAAGCTGCCGGGTTTAGCGGTTAATTGATACCAGTTGCCATTAAGGTACATACCCATTTCGTGCGAAGCAGCAGGTTTCAATGCTTTTTCTCCGACGAGATGAACTGTAAATTTTTTTGATAATGCTGCTAATAAACTTTCCTGTGTATGCCCATTTAAGTCTGATATTACCCTGTTATAATCCATTATCGATAACTGATTAGCCGGGAATAAAGTGGTTAGAAAATAATTGGCGGCTTCAGGTATTTTACCATTGAACGATTGCCTTACTTTGGCAGCAGAAGCAGCCCGGTGGTGGCCATCGGCAATATAAGTTACCGGCACATGTTTTGCGAACAGGTTAGTAATGGTTTCAATAGCATCACCATCGTTAATTACCCAAATGCTGTGTTGCACGGCATCATCGGCCACAAAATCGTACCCGGGTGTTTTAGCGGTGGTCCATTGTGTAATAAAAGCATCAATGGCATCAACATTTCGGTAAGCAAGAAATACATTGCCTGTTTGGGCACCTGTAACGGTTATGTGATTAATACGGTCCTGTTCTTTATCGGGCCGCGTAAATTCATGTTTTTTGATGATGTTGTTATCATAATCATCTACTGCACTGGTACAAACCAAGCCGGTTTGGCTTTTGCCATCCATAATTAAACGATAAATGTAATAACAGGGTTTTGATTCATAAAACAGTATTTCTCTTTTCAAAAATGCATCTAAATTTTGTTTGGCTTGCAGATATACTTCTGGTGCATGAACATCTATTTGTTCGGGCAAATCAATTTCACTTTTAGTAATGTGCAGAAAGGAAGCGGGATTGCCTTGTGCTTCAATTTTTGCTTCGGCACTGCTTAATACATCGTAAGGTTTACTGGCCACTTGTTTTGCAAACTGTGGTTGTGGTCTTAAAGCTTTAAAAGGTTGAATAATCGCCATGCTATCGTACTTGTTTAAATGATTTAAAATAATTTAACCGTGTTTTTGTGCAAAATCCTTCGCCAGTTGGCAAAATGCCTGAACACTTTCTAACGGTAAGGCATTATACATGCTTACCCTTAAGCCACCTACAGTTCTGTATCCTTTTACACCAATTATTCCATTTTCGGTGCAGGTTTTTAAAAAAGGCTGCAATAATGCTTCCTCTTTCATAAAAAATACTGCATTCATTAAGCTTCTGTCTTCTTTTGCAATGGCCGTTGTAAAAATGGGTAAACTGTCAATCGTTTGGTATAACAGGTCAGCTTTTTGGCGGCTTCTTGTTTTCATAGCAGCCAATCCACCTTCTGCAACAATCCATCTAAGGGTTAATAATGCTACATAAATAGCAAAAACCGGCGGAGTATTCATGAGCGATTTTGCTTCAATGTGTTTTTGATAGTGCATAATGGGAGGCACCGGCTTTTGTACCGAAGCTGCCCATTCTTTTTTGATGACCACCAATGTTACCCCTGCGGCACCCATGTTTTTTTGTGCACCCGCATAAATGAATGAAAATTGATTAAAGGGCATGGGTCGGCTAAAAATATCGCTGCTCATATCGGCTACTAATGGCAAATTTGTGGGTGGTATTTGATGCCACTGTGTTCCTTCAACCGTATTGTTGGTGGTAATATGCAGGTAATTGGCTTTTTCAGGCAGCGATAAATTTTTAGGAATATACGTATGATTTTTATCTTTAGAAGAAGCTGCAATATGAACATTCCCAAAATAACCCGCCTCCTGTATAGCCTTACTGCCCCAAATGCCGTTATCGCAATAAGCGGCAGTTTCGCCGGGCGATAAAAAATTCATGGGAATTTGCATGAATTGCGTGGTGGCTCCGCCGTGTAAAAACAAAACTTCATAATCATCATTCAACTGCATCAGTTGTTTTACCAACATTTTTGCTTCTTCTAATACTGCTACAAACCAATCGGTACGATGCCCAATTTCAAGGATAGATAAGCCAATGCCATTAAAATCGTGTAAGGCCGCAGCAGCCTGTTCTATTACCGTAGCCGGCAAAATAGAGGGGCCGGAATTAAAATTATGTTTTTTCATGGTTGCTAAAAAAAGTGCTGCAATTTAATCAAATAGCAGCAAAGCAGGCCGTTAATAAATATGCATTAAAAGAGTATTGGGTTTAATCGTGTTCGGTAATGCCGCCGCTAATGATAAATTTCATGGCATCTGCAGCATTTAAATTGCGAATAATACGTACCCGATCTTTTGGAACAATATAGGTTATGCCGCTAATGGCGTAAGAATGTGGCACATATACTACAATATGGTCGGGCAGGTTTAAGCCGGCAGCATCTTTATTGGTAATAAACCCCATTCTCCAAACATCAGTAGCATCTACATTCACCATTACCGGCTTATCAAATTTCTTTTTGTTGCCCGAAAATGCTTCAAAAAAATCTTTTACCGATGAATAAATAAATTTTACACCAGGGGTATGTTCCAAAATAGAATCAAAAGCTTCTACAATTTTAGAGAAAATAAATGAGGAAGAAATACGACCCACTAATAAAACCAAAGTGAGCACTACTATAAAACCAACACCGGGTATACGTTTCAGACTGCCATCGGAATCTACCTTTATTAAACTCGGGAAAATGGCGTGAATAATATTGGGAAGAATGCCATCAATAAAATTAAACAAACTAATAACCAGCCAAATGGTAATACCAATGGGGGCAAGTACGGCAAGCCCTTGTAAGAAATATTTAAAAATATTTCGGAGAAAGAGTTGAAATATCAAGGAAAATCGTTCCTTTTTCATACCACAAGTTTACAATAAATATGCATATAAAAATGCAGGATGCCATTTTACTTTTTTTATTGCCAAAAACGGATAATAACAATGCATCAATTTAGTAAATTCAAATAATTGATGGAAGCGGCATGTCCCTTTTTAGCCGTATCAATTGTTATAAATAGATACACTGCAACTATTCATCATTCATTAAAATTAAAAAGCCATGGAAGAGTTTTTACTAATTTTCAGACACGAAAACGCTACAGGAAAAGTTTCTCCCGAACAAATGCAAATTTGGATGCAGTAACAAATGGAATGGGTAAACAGTATTGCTGCCCAAAACAAGTTTATGAGTGGTACCGGTTTATTGTTTGAAGACGCAAAAGTAGTACACCATAACAAAATGGTTACCAACGGGCCATTAGGAGATATTAAAGAAATCCTTGGCGGATTTATTCTCATCAGGGCCGAATCGGCTGAAGAAGCAGCCCAATTTGCAAAAGGTGCGCCGGTATTTCAGGGAGAAGGCAATACGGTTGAAGTAAGAGAAATCATGCGGCATTAAACAATGGATATTTACAAACAACCATTATTATTATCTGTTGCTTAGCTATTTGTATCATGCGCATCATACAAATATAAAAAAATTGTTTAATGCTGGCATATTCACTTTGCCGGTCAGTCACTGAAAAAAATTGTATTCAACAAAAAATGGCCTGTTTACATGTTTAAAATTTATTTTACCCAACAACCTTTACAAACTTATTCTCAATTCAAAAAACTGATAACCGAACGTTTATTTGTTCATTCATCCTTCCCCTATACCATTCATGTAAAAATAATATTAAAAAACAGCATAGAAACTTTGGCTACGTTAAAAGTTTCCATAGTTTTGCGGCCGTTATGGAACATGATGAGAGAATAATAGCAAAAGCCCATGAATTGTTTATGCGTTTTGGCGTGCGCAGTATTAGCATGGATGAAATTGCATCGCAATTAGGGATGAGTAAAAAAACCTTATATCAATATTTTACCGATAAAGACCATTTGGTAGAGCAGGTAATTCGTTTAGAAATAAATAGAAATACCAGTTATTGCCATTTGCAATATAACCAAAGCGAAAATGCCATTCATGAAGTGTTTCTGGCCATTGAAATGGTTGAAGAAATGCTGAAAAACATGAACCCGCTGCTTTTGTTTGAGCTGGAAAAATACCATCCCAAAGCTTTTCAGCAATTTTATGAGCATAAAAACAAATTCCTGTTTCAGGTAATTACCAACAATTTAAAAAGAGGAATTGAAGAGGAATTGTACAGGAGTGAATTGCCGGTTGAAATTATGGCAGCCTACAGAATTGAATCAATTTTTTTAATATTCAACCCATCTTTTACACAGGCAACCGGCAAACACAGTTTAGATGAATTGGCTGAGGCCATCACACACCATTTTTTATATGGTATTGCCACTCCTAAAGGTCAAAAACTAATTGCCAAATACCTGCAAAAACGACAAAAACCAATTGCTAAATAAATTTAAAAAACATGAAAAAAATAATAAAAAATATTTATTTAAAATTCTAATTGCAACCTATTCATGATAAAAACAATTGTATGAAGATAAAATATCCGCTACTATGGCTGCTGGCAATCGGCAGTAGTTTTTCTTTAAAAGCACAAAACAATGAACCGATGCATGCTTTTTCATTGCAACAATGCCTTGATTATGCACATAAAAACAATACACAAATTAAAAATGCCTTACTGAATGTGCAAATTCAGCAGCAAATAAACAGGGGTGTTACTTCGGCTGCACTGCCACAAATTAATGGTGGTATTGGTGCCAACTATTACCCCAATGTGGCCGTACAAAGCTTTCCTAATTTTATTGCGGCAGCCACTTATGGTGTGTTAGTGCAGGAAGGAGTAAAAAACGGTGCGGGTAACCCTATTGTGCCACCTTCCGACTTTGGTTATGTGCAGGCACAATTTGGTACACCTTATAATGCCAGTGCCAATGTTTCATTAACCCAAATATTGTTTGATGGACAGGTATTTGTGGGTTTACAAGCCCGTACTACTTCTATCCAATACCAACAAAAAAATGTAGAAGTAACAGAAGAAAATATTAAAGCCAATATTTACAAAGTGTACTATCAATTGGTAGTCAGTAAAACACAAATCGGTTTGTTAGATGCCAATATTGAGCGTTTTCAAAAACTGTTACACGATACACAGGAATTGTATAAAAATGGTTTTGCCGAAAAATTAGATGTAGATAAAACTTTAGTACAATTGGCCAACCTGCAAACAGAAAAACAAAAAACTTTAAACAGTATTGCGATAGGGTATATGGGTTTAAAAATGCTAATGGGAATGCCTGTTAAAGACTCATTGATACTAACCGACAATATTAATGAAGACATTATAAAAGACAATATTCTCAACGATACCGTTTATCAATACAATAACCGGAAAGATTATCAATACTTAGCATTGGTTAAAAAATTAAACCAGTACAATGTAAAACGTTACCAAATGAGTTATTTGCCTTCCGTAACATTGTCGGGCTCATTCGCCAAACAGGCTTATCGTGGAAAATTTGATTTTTTTGACCGAAAGGGCGATTGGTTTACCGCATCGGCCATTGGTTTAAATATTGGTATTCCTATTTTTGACGGATTTGCAAAAGATGCGAAAATTAAACAATCAAGACTTGAATTAAAGCAAACAGATAATTCATTAGATAACTTAAAACTATCTATTGATAATGATGTAAAAACGGCGCAACTCAATTTTGCTTCTGCATTACAAACCCTCAATTTCCAGAAAAAAAATATGGAACTGGCCGAAACAGTATACAACCAAACCAAGAAAAAATATGAAGCAGGTACCGGTAGCAATACAGAAATAACTGCCGCCGAAACCGATTTAAAAACAGCTCAAACCAATTACATCAGCGCATTGTATGATGCGGTAATTGCCAGAGTAGATTATTTAAAAGCAACCGGAAAACTTTAATTCATTCAAATAAACAAATCATTTATATGCAAAAAATATTTCAATTTTCATTTGTTGTGGGTACAGTGGTCTTGATGGCTGCCTGTTCAGGTAAAACCACTTCTACCGAAATTCAAAAAGAAAAACAAATGTTAGCAGATTTAAAAAAGCAACAACAAAAAATTAACCAGCAAATCAGCGATCTGGAAAATAAACTGGCACAACACGATACCGCATTTGCCAACACTGAAAAAGCAAAATTAGTGGTGCTTACAACCGTTGCCCCCCAAACATTTATACACTTTATTAATTTGCAGGGAAGGGTTGATGCGGTGAATATTGCTTACGTAGCACCAAAAGGTACCGGAGGTGTAGTAAAAGCTTTGTACGTTAAAAAAGGTGACAAAATTCATAAAGGCCAATTGTTATTACAGTTAGATGATGCCATTGCGCAACAAAGCTTTGCAGCAGCACAACAAAATATAGAAACCGTTCAAACACAATTAGCTTTTGCCAAAACATTGTATCAAAAACAAAAAAACCTGTGGGATCAAAATATTGGTACCGAGGTGCAATTAATTACTGCTAAAAATAATGTTGAAAATTTACAAAACCAGTTGGCCACCTTACAAAAACAGTTGAACATTACCAAGCAACAATTAGATTATACCAAAGTATATGCTGAAATTGATGGGGTTGCCGATGATGTAAATGTGCGAGTTGGCGAGTTGTTTACCGGTTTTTCAGGCACATCGCCCCAAATAAAAATTGTAAATACCAACAACTTAAAAGTAACCACACAGGTTCCTGAAAATTATTTGGGTAAAGTAATAGTAGGCTCTCCGGTAAAAATTACTTTGCCCGACATTAATAAAACCATTGATGCAACTATTAGTGTTACGGGTAATTTAATTGATGCCAATAATCGCAGTTTTTTTGCCGAAGCCAAATTGCCTTCCGGTAAAGAGTTTTATCCCAATCAGGTAGCCGTAATTGCCATTCAGGATTATAAAGCCATGAATGCCATTACCGCCCCCATTAATACCATTCAAAATGATGAAAATGGAAAATATGTGTTAGTAGCCGCTAAAGAAGGCAACCGTTTAATTGCTATAAAACGCCACGTTAAAATTGGAATGATGAATAATGATAATGTTGAAATTTTAAGCGGGTTACAGGCAGGTGATCAGATTATTACCGATGGCTACCAAAGTTTGTACGACGGGCAACTAATTACTACACAATTGTAGTACCGTTATAGCTATTGTTAACCTTATACATGCAGCTTTTAAAATATGTTTATGAGTTTATTAGAAGATATCAACAGTAAGTTTAAAGAGTTTGCGCCTACTAGCTGGAGCATTAAAAATAAAACAGCTATTTATTTAATCATGCTCTTTGTTAGTTTGGGTGGTATTTATCAGTTTGTTACTTTACCCAAAGAACAGTTTCCTGATATTGTTATTCCAACCATTTACGTGCAAACCATATATGTAGGTAACTCGCCTAAAGACATCGAAAATTTGGTAACACGCCCCATCGAAAAACAAATAAAGGGCATTACCGGTGCAAAAATTAAAAAATTTACCAGTACATCGCAACAAGATTACTCTGCTATTACTGTTGAGTTTGAAACTGATGTAAAAACAGAAGTGGCACTACAAAAAGTGAAAGATGCGGTAGATAAAGCCAAGCAGGATTTACCCACTGATTTAACACAAGAACCTACCGTTTTAGAAGTGAGTTTTAGCGATCAACCCATTATGTATGTAAACCTTAGCGGCGATTACGATTTACAACAGCTCAAAAAATATGCTGATGATGTAAAAGATGAACTCGAAAATATTCCTCAAATTAATCGGGTAGATGAAGTAGGCGCCCCCGATCGGGAGTTCCAGATTAATGTTGATAACTTCCGCATGCAATCTGCCGGAATTACGTTTGATGATATCAGTAATGCTGTACAACGCGAAAACTTAGATATATCCGGTGGTTTATTGGATGTAGGCAATATGAAGCGTAACCTGCAAATTAAAGGCCAGTTAAAAACCGCTGCAGATATTGCTAAAATTATTGTGCGCAACCAAACCGGTGGCCCTGTTTATTTGAAAGATATTGCTACCATTAAAGATACTACTAAAGAAAGTGAAAGCTTTGCCCGATTAGATGGTAAAAATGTAATTACATTAAACATCATTAAACGTTCCGGCGAAAACCTGATTGAAACCAGTGATGCTGTGAAAGCAGTAATAGAAAAAATGAAAGGAACTATATTACCCAAAGATTTAAAAGCAGTGGTTACAGGCGATCAAAGTATTAAAACAAGAAGTTCTTTTAATGATTTGGTTAACTCTATTGTAATTGGATTTGTATTGGTGTTAATAGTGTTGATGTTTTTTATGGGTGTCGTCAATGCCTTTTTCGTTGCCCTATCTGTTCCACTAAGTATGTTTGTGGCATTTGTATTCCTGCCCGGCGCCGACTTAATTGTAGGCTCGCATGTAACCTTAAACTTTATTGTATTGTTTGCATTACTGTTTGGGTTGGGAATTATTGTAGATGATGCGATTGTGGTAATTGAAAATACCCATCGTATTTTTATGCAGGGAAAAGGTAAAATACCCATACAAACTTCAGCACGTATGGCTGCCGGCGAAGTGTTTGTACCCGTGCTTGCAGGAACACTTACCACTTTGGCACCATTTTTTCCTTTATTATTCTGGCCGGGTATTATTGGTAAGTTCATGATTTATTTACCCACCATGCTCATTTTTACCTTAACAGCTTCATTGGTGGTAGCATTTATTATGAACCCCGTTTTTGCGGTCGATTTTATGAATCATCCTGAAGATGAAGTAAAGCCTCCTAAAAAAGATCTTTTTAAGAAAACTTCTTTCTGGGTAGCAATAGCCATTGGTATTTTGTTAGATATTGCAGGATTAACTTTCTTCGGTAACCTGTTGCTATTCTTCATGATTTTGGTTGTATTAAACAGGTTTGTGTTAGATGATGCCATTCATTATTTCCAGAATTATGGATTGCCCTGGATCATGAATCATTATGAAACTTTATTACGCTGGGCATTGCATGGATGGCGTCCTGTAAAATTGTTATTGGTTACTTTCGGTTTATTAATTGTGGCAGTAGTAGGTTTTGCTATTGCTATTAGTACCAGTCATGTGGGTATTACATTCTTCCCGAAAGGAGATCCCAACCAAATTTATGTTTACCTGAAATTGCCGGTGGGTACCAATGTGTTGTATACCGACTCCATTACTCATGTATTGGAAGGAAGGGTGAATAAAGTTTTGGGCATAGATGAAGCAAAAGGCAAAACCAATCCTATTGTTGAAAGTGTGATAAGTAATGTGGCAGTTGGTGCCAGTGACCCCATGAGTGGCGATAGAAGTACCAGAAGTGAATTGGGCAGAATTCAGGTTTCTTTTGTTGAATATGAAAAACGACATGGTGTTTCTACTGCACCTTATTTAGACCAGATTAGGTCTGTAATGAAAGGAATACCCGGTGCCGAAATTACGGTTGATCAGGAAAGCTCCGGCCCGCCTACCGATCCGCCCATTAATATTGAAATTGCCTGCGAAAATTTCGATAACTTAATTGGAACAGCCACTTTGCTAAAAAATTATTTAGATTCTATTCAGGTGCCAGGTGTGGAAGAATTAAAAATGGATGTTGATTTAAAAAATCCTGAATTAACGCTTACCATTAATCGCGACCGAGCTTTGACAGAAGGGGTTTCTACTGCACAAATTGGCCAGCAAATCCGAACTTCTTTATTTGGAAAAGAAGTATCAAAAATTAAAGAGGGAAAAGATGAATATAAAATTCAACTGCGTAGCCAGGATTATCAGCGCCAAAATTTAAATGATCTGTTGAATATGCGCATCTCCTTCCGCGATATGGCAGCAGGTGGCGCCGTAAAAAATATTCCCATTAGTGCATTGGTAAAAGTAGAACCTACCACTACTTTGGGTAGTGTTAAACGGAAAGATCAGAAACGGTTAATTACCCTTCGCTCTAATGTATTAATCAACCAGGGTTATGATGCAACGGGCGTAAATCAGGTAATTAAAAAATACATTGACCAGTTTAAACCCAAAGTACCGGCAGGTGTTACCATTAAACAAACCGGAGAGGGAGAACAACAAGCCGAAACCGGTGCATTTTTAAGTAAAGCTTTATTAATAGCATTGGGGCTTATTTTAATTATTTTGGTACTACAATTTAATAGCGTTAGTAAACCCGTTATTATATTAACAGAAATTGTGTTTAGTGTAATAGGTGTTTTACTCGGCTTTGCAATATCTGGTTTGCAGGTATCTGTTGTAATGACAGGATTGGGTATTGTTGGCCTTGCAGGTATTGTGGTAAAAAATGGAATTCTGGTAATAGAATTTGCCGATGAACTAAGAGGCCGTGGTATGAAGACAAGAGAAGCAGTGATTGCTGCAGGAAAAACCCGTATTATACCTGTATTGCTTACTGCATTGGCTGCCATCCTTGCATTTATTCCTATTGCAGTTGGATTTAATATCAATTTCATTACTTTATTTTCTGAATTAAATCCTCATATCTTTTTTGGAGGTGATAATGTTGTGTTCTGGAAGCCATTGTCATGGACCATTATTTTTGGTTTGGCATTTGCATTCTTTATGACGCTTGTAATTGTACCTTCCATGTATTTAATAGCAGAACGTTTACGCAAGCCCATGCGCAGAATGTTTGGTGGAAAATGGATTAGCTTTTTGGCCATTCCACCTTTTACCATCATCTTCCTGTTATTGATTTTAATTACTTTATACAATCACAGAAAGCATGTTCAAAAAAGAAAGGGCCTGCAATTGAAACATGTAAATGAAGCTTTTATAGGAAGCTGGTTTTAAACCCTAAAGTTTTTCACAAAAGGCCGCTATGATATTTTCATAACGGCTTTTTTGTTTTTTATTTCTATTCAAAATACAGCAAAACCTTTTGTATTTTCACACAAAATTTTTGGTATGATTCAAAATCATGAAATTGACTATAGGATTATTGGTGAAGAAATGCAATATGTTGAGGTAGAATTAGATCCCAATGAAACCGCAGTTGCTGAACCCGGTGCCTTTATGATGATGGAAGATGGTATTACCATGCAAACTATTTTTGGAGATGGCAGTAACCAGAATAACGGATTGTTAGGCAAATTATTTTCGGCCGGGAAGCGCATGCTTGTGGGTGAGAATCTGTTTATGACTGCCTACACAAATGTTAGTGCCGGGAAAAAGCATGTAAGCTTTGCTGCACCTTACCCCGGCAAAATTATTCCTCTCGATCTTAATCGATTGGGCAACAAAGTAATTTGCCAGAAAGATGCATTTCTCTGTGCAGCCAAAGGGGTAAGTATTGGCATTGAGTTTCAAAGAAAATTAGGAACGGGTTTGTTTGGCGGGGAAGGATTTATAATGGAAAAATTAGAAGGTGATGGTATGGCCTTTGTACATGCATGCGGACATGTTGAACAAAAAGAGTTGCAACCCGGCGAGTTACTTAAAATAGATACAGGTTGTATTGTTGGGTTTACTGCAACTGTTCAATACGACATTCAATTTGTAGGAGGTATTAAAAATACATTATTTGGCGGTGAGGGGGTTTTCTTTGCCACACTCAGGGGGCCGGGAACCGTATGGATACAAACTTTGCCAATTAGCCGCCTGGCCGGCCGCATTTTACAATACGCAACTTTTAAAAGGAAAGAAGAAGGAAGTGTACTCGGCGGTCTGGGTAATTTATTAGATGGCGATGGCTGGTAAAATTATTGTTATGGTTGATGATATTCAACAAGCATTGGTACAAACCTGTCTGTTTTACTGGCAGGAAAATGTAAAGAAAACGGAGTATTGCTTTACCTTATTGTCTGAACAACAGGTTTGGCAGCAATACAATACCGTTAGTAACAGTATTGGCAATCTGGTATTGCATCTTTGCGGAAACATCAGCCAATATATACTGGCAACTTTAGGAGCGCAGGGTTTTCAACGCAATAGGAATGCAGAGTTTGAGCAAAACCCTCAATTATCTAAAGCGGCATTGTTAAAGCAATTGAATGCGGTTTTAGAGGCAGCCATTCAAATAGCAAATAATTGTTCCTCTGATTGCCTGTTGAAAAACTATTCTGTTCAAATTTATGAAATGAGTGGCATTGCCATTCTTGTTCATGTAACCGAACATTTTTCTTATCATACCGGTCAAATTGCTTTGTTAACCAAACAAATGACCGGAAAAGATTTGGGTTTTTATGCTTCCTTAACTTAAAACGAATATCTTTTTCTTCTATCAACATCATGTTGCATGGCTCAAATGGGAATGACTGAAATGTATTAAATTTATGCCTGATGAAAAAGATAAATGCAATAATAATTCTGTGTTGGATGCTACTGCCCATTGCAATAATGGCACAGCGCAAAAAAGATACCCTTGCTTTACATACTGATTCAGCTCAGCAAATATATATTCAGCAACAAGCCAATCAATTGAAACAAATTGAATTAGAAAGGCAAGCCGATTCTTTAAAAAAAATAAACCTCTTTCTTGAATTACAAAATTTTTCCACCATCAATCATCAACAAAAACAAGTCTTGCAGCAGCAACTGGATGTTTTGAAACAAAAAGACAGCCTTCGTGTGGCCGTGCAAAAACAAAAAATTGATTCATTAAAAAAAATTATGCATGGTTATGTTGTAGCTCCTTTTGGCGATACCTTGTTTACTGTTTATACTTCATTGGGTAGTTTTTCTGCTGCCGACAGAGCAAATGCTATTAACAATCGAATTCAGGCATTGGCTGATAATTATAATTTTGCTGTTGATTCGCTAAGTATTGTGGATAATGAAAGTACGGTAGATATAGTGTTTCATGATTTAGTACTGATGAGTATTACAGAAAATGATGCGTTATGGGAGAATATGGGTAAACTGCAATTGGCAAATTCTTATCGTTTAAAAATTAAAACTGCTATTCAGAATTATCGCCAGGAAACAAGTTGGCAAAATATTCTTAAGCAAATTATTCTGGCATTAATTGTAATTGTTGTATTGATATTTGTAGTACATTATGTTATAAAATTATTTGTAAAAATTGAAACAAATATTGCTTCAACGCATCATGCACGGATTCAAGGTGTTAAAATAAAAAATTATGAATTACTTTCTGTTGAACAGGAAATAAATCTGATTAAGTCTGCGCTGCGTATTACAAAATGGGTCATCATTTTCATCGCAATTTATCTTGCATTTCCGTTAGTGTTTGGAATTTTTCCATGGACAAAAACAATAGCTACAAAATTATTATCCTATTTTGTTGATCCGTTAAAAAGAATTTTACTTGGTATTTGGGATTATTTGCCCAACTTAATCACCATTATAGTCATACTGTTTGTATTTAGATTGGTTTTAAAAGGCATTCGTTATCTTAAAAACGAAATTGAAAAGGGCGCTTTATCTATTCCGGGTTTTTATGCAGATTGGGCAAACCCTTCTTATCAAATTGTACGTATTCTTTTGTTTGCTTTTTTGCTTATTGTAATTTTTCCCTATCTGCCGGGTTCAAATAGCCCGGTATTCAGAGGCGTTTCAGTTTTTTTGGGTGTGTTATTTACATTTGGATCCTCCGGTTCTCTCAGTAATATTATTGCAGGGTTGGTATTAACTTATATGCGCTCATTTAAATTGGGCGATCGTATTCGAATTGCAGATGTTACAGGCGATGTGATTGAAAAAACCTTGTTGGTTACACGCATTAGAACCATTAAAAATGAAATAATTTCTATTCCCAATGCTACTATTTTAAATAGCCATACCATTAATTACAGCAGCGATGCGCCGGAACGAGGTTTAATTGTGCATACAACCATTACCATTGGGTATGATGCTCCATGGCGTCAGGTGCATGCTTTATTAATTAAAGCTGCATTAGCTACAACGTATGTTGAAAAAAATCCGGAACCTTTTGTATTGCAAACTTCGTTGAATGACTTTTATGTAAGTTATCAGATTAATGCCTACACGAAACAACCCAATAAGCAGGCAGAATTATATTCCCTTTTGCACGCCAATATACAAGATACTTTTAATGAAGCAGGCGTGGAAATTATGTCGGCACATTATACCAATTTGCGAGATGGAAATCAGACCACTATCCCTTCTGATTATCTGCCTGATAATTATACTGCACCGGGTTTTAAAGTAAATACTGAAAAAATGAATCCGGATAATGCTAAAAATAAATCATAAATCGGGTAGAATTGCTATTCAGCATTTTTATAACTTTCTATTGAACTAAAGCCTAATTTCGTTGGCATAAAGTTGGTATGTACTATGGACCGTTTGACCCAAAAAATTTCTGCAACCGGCTATTTTTCTGAAAATAGTTTACAGGCTTTTTTACAACAATGGCAACAATGGAAATTGCCCAAGGATTATTTACTGCTAAAAGAAGGCATTGTTTCAGATTATATTTATTTTGTATCTTCCGGTTTGGCCCGTATTTATTATTTTAAACATGGCAAAGAAATTACCGAATGGCTGGCCATGGATGGTACTTTTTTTCTTTCTATTACCAGTTTTTTTAAACGTACACCCAGCAAACTGAATATCCATACCATTGAGCCATCTGTTATCATGGGTATACATCATGATGATTTGATGCGTTTGTGCGATGAATACCATGATGTGGAACGCTGGCTGCGTAAATTGTTAACCCGCTCATTGATTTCTTCTCAGCAAAGAATGGATGCCATACAATTTGAAACCGCCTTACATCGTTACCGGCGTTTGGCCGATGAGCATCCTACTATTTTGCAGCGGGTACCATTATCTTATATCGCTTCATTCTTAGGTATTACGCAGGAAACACTGAGCCGTATTAGGGCGCATCGTTAGTTTTTTGATAATTATCAATGAAAGGTGTTCACATTGGTATGAACTTTATGTTTCATTAATATATAATCATGAAACTTTCTACACTATTGCCTGCCCTTGCTATACTATGCAGCACACCCACGCTATATGCCCAATCGGGTAAAGCCAATGATTTAATAGCACGGATGACCTTGGAACAAAAAGTTGAATTAGTAGTAGGAATGGGTATGCGATTGCCCGGCCCAACTGCTGCATCAGATAAAAAAACCGATACCGGAAAACATGAAATTGCCGGATTTCAATTACCACCATCGCTACCAAAAGATGCTTCCATTCCCGAAAAAGTTCCGGGTGCTGCGGGCAGAACACATGCCATTGAAAGTCTTGAGTTGCCTTCATTAACCCTGTCGGATGGTCCGGCCGGCGTACGCATCAATCCATTCAGATCCAATCATCCTAACAAAACTTATTATGCCACCGCATGGCCGGTGGGAATTTTGCTGGCCTCATCTTGGGATACAGCATTGGTACAACAAGTGGGCAGGGCTTTTGGGAAGGAAGTGAAAGAATACGGTATTGATGTGTTACTGGCACCTGCCATGAATATACAACGCAATCCATTGGGCGGTAGAAATTTTGAATATTATTCTGAAGACCCATTTGTTTCAGGACATATTGCGGCAGCATTTGTAAACGGAATTCAACAAAACGGAGTAGGCACCTCTATTAAACATTTTGTTGCCAATAATCAGGAAACAAATAGAAACAGCGTAAATACCATTGTGAGTGAAAGGGCATTACGTGAAATTTATTTAAAAGGTTTTGAAATTGCCGTGAAAGAAGCCAAACCATGGACAGTGATGTCATCCTACAATTTAATTAATGGAACGTATGCCTCAGAAAGCAAGGATTTACTGACCGGAATTTTACGCGATGAATGGGGCTTTAAAGGTTTGGTGATGACCGATTGGTTTGGTGGAAAAGATGCTGTTGCACAAATGAAAGCAGGCAATGACTTACTGATGCCGGGCACTATTTTGCAATACAATGCCATTCTAAAAGCAGTAAAAGACGGGACTTTAGATGAAAAAATTATTGACCGAAATGCCGCAAGGGTGGTTGATTTAATTTTAGAATCGCCTACTCATAAAAAATATGCTTATACCGATCAGCCCAATTTAAAAGCAGATGCGGCACTATCCAGAAAAGCGGCTGCTGAAGGTATGGTGCTGTTACAAAACAATAATAACGCATTACCATTGACGAATACCACTCAAAAACAAGTGGCTTTGTTTGGCAATACATCCTATGATATTATTGCCGGAGGAACCGGAAGTGGTGATGTAAATAAAGCCTACACTATATCATTAGAACAGGGATTATTAAATGCCGGTTTTACCATTGATAAAAATTTAATAGATGTTTATACTGCTTACATTACAACCGAAAAAGCCAAACAACCCAAGCCCCGTTTCTTTTTTGAGTTGGTACCTCGTGTAAAAGAAATGGATTTAGAATTGCCTTTGTTGCAAACTGAAGCCGATAAAGCAGCGGCTGCAATTATTACCATTGGTAGAAATGCAGGAGAAGGTGCCGACAGAAAAGTAGACAATGATTTTACTTTATCAGATGCCGAAAAAAATATGATTCGCCAGGTTTGCGATGCCTTTCATGCAAAAAATAAAAAAGTAATTGTAGTATTAAATATTGGCGGTGTAATAGAAACAGCCAGTTGGCGTAATATGCCGGATGCTATTATATTGGCCTGGCAACCTGGTTTAGAGGCAGGAAATGCTATTGCAGATATCATTAGTGGTAAAGTAAATCCTTCCGGAAAATTAGCAGTTACTTTTCCCATGAATTATCAGGATGAGCCTTCTGCAAAAAATTTCCCGGGAAAAGAGTTGCAACCTGTCCGGCACAAAGGGTTCTCTTTAATGGGTAATCCGGCTGAAGTGGTGTATGAAGAAGGCATTTATGTTGGTTACCGTTATTTTAATACATTTCATGTACAACCGGCTTATCCTTTCGGTTATGGATTATCGTATACTCATTTCTCAACAAAGCCTATTCACCTCAGTACTACTGAAATGAAAAAAAATATTACTGCTTCTGTAACAATTACTAATAAAGGCAAAAGAGCCGGAAAGGAAGTAATTCAGGTATATATAACGGCACCAAAAAGTGATATTGATAAGCCTTCTGAAGAGTTAAAAGCCTTTGTCAAAACAAAACTATTACAACCCGGCGAATCGCAAACCTTAACATTTATCATTTCACCTGCCGATATTGCATCTTTTCAAACCACGCAATCTGCATGGATTGCCGATGCGGGTACTTATACCATTAAAATAGGCAATTCGTCCGAAAACATTCTACAAACAGCCACTTTTCAATTGCCACGACAAATGATTACAGAGCATGTAACCCATTTGCTGGTACCAAAGCAGGCTATTAATGAATTGAGTATGCAATAAATTACAGCCCCTATAACAACCAAAAGTGCAATTCAACTCCAACCTGTTGCACAAATAAAAGGCAGCGTTTTTAGTTGCCTTTTTTTATGGGTTCCAAACTTTAGCATTTCATTGCAACAGGCGTACAAAATTCTGTTACCTTTAAAATTATTCTGCAAATTTCATTTAAAATATATTAAAAATAAATTATGCAATTTTCGGCACAACAAATAGCAGACATGCTTCAGGGTACAATAGAAGGTAATGCCACAGTAACAGTATCTACTTTATCCAGAATAGAAGAAGGCGTAACGGGTTCGTTATCTTTTTTAGCCAATCCTTTGTATACGCAATACCTGTATACCACAAAGGCTTCTATTGTAATTGTGAATAAAGATTTTGAAGCAAAAGAATCGGTAACGGCAACATTAATAAGGGTAGAAAATGCACAAACTGCTTTTGCAAAATTATTAGAACTATACAATCAGATAAAGCTGAATAAAACCGGTATTGCACCCAATGCACATATTGAGCCATCGGCAATAATTGGTGAGCAAATTTATGCCGGTGCATTTGCTTATGTTGGTGAAAATACGAGAATAGGCAATGGTGTTAAAATATATCCGCAGGTATATATTGGCGATAATTGTGTAATTGGCGATAATACCACCTTGTTTGCGGGTGTTAAAATTTATTCAGAAACACACATTGGAAAAAATTGTATTATTCACTCCGGTACTGTTATTGGGAGTGATGGTTTTAGATTTGATCCGCAAAATGAAGGCAATAAAAAAATTGCACAGATTGGTAATGTTGTAATAGAAGATGATGTTGAAATTGGCGCCAATTGTGCTATTGACCGTGCAACATTGGGTTCAACTATTTTAAGAAAAGGCGTAAAGTTTGATAATTTAATACATATTGCCCATAATGTAGAAGTGGGCGAAAATACTTACATCGCAGCACATGGAGTGATTGCGGGATCAACAAAAGTGGGTAAAAATTGTATGTTTAGCGGACAGGTTGGTATTGTGGGTCATTTGCAAATAGCCGATAATACAATTATTACAGCACAATCAGGCATATCCAAAAGCATTACAAAGCCGGGAGAAGTTTATATGGGTTCACCAGCCTTTGATGCCAATAAATACAGAAAGGCTTATATTCATTTTCGTAATTTAGATCAGTTGGCACAACGGGTAACTATACTTGAAAAAAAGCTAACTGATTAATTGAATGCATTAATTTTTAAAGCCAATTTGCACTAACTATCTAAAGGAACCATTTTATTCAGATCGGGGTCCCAAACTTTTAAACGAAGGCAGGCAATAATATCTTTAGGACGCAAACTGGTTACCGTTGCTTGCTGTAGGGCAGGTATATGTGCCATTGCTTCGGGTAAGCGGTAAAAAGGAATTTTGCAATTGAGGTGATGAATATGATGGTAGCCAATATTTGCAGTAAACCATTGCCATAAGGTACTCATTTTCATATAGCTGGAAGATTCTAATGCAGCAGCAGCATAACTCCATTCTGTATTGCAACGGTAAGTAGCACCGGGAAAATTATGTTGCGCATAAAATAAATATGCACCCAGCATGTGTGATAAGAAGAAAGGCAGAAAGAATACAAAAAACCAAATTTGCCATCCAAAATGAACCCATAAAACAATGGCGATGCCAACGTGTATCAGCAAAACGATGGCAGAATCCCAATGTCTTTTCTTTGAACTGAGAAACGACCGAACACACATGCCAAACATAAACATAGTAAAATAAGAAAAGAACATATTGAGTGGATGCCGGATAGCCAGATAAATACTTTGCTCTTTTTTATTCGCAGCATAAAACTTTTGTTTGGTCATAATCGGATAGGAACCAATACTGGCGCTGTACAATTTAGCATTGTTGTTGTGGTGGTGATCATGCGAACGTTTCCAGATACTTGGCGGTGTTATCATGTAAGCACCAAAAATGGTAAATAAAATATTGGCAGCAAACGATTTGTTTAAAATAGTATGATGCTGAAAATCATGAAAAATAATGAACATGCGGGAAAGCAGTAAAGCACTGAAAATGCTAAAAGCCAATTTAATTAGGATGCCCGGTAGTAAAAAAGAACCTGTTAAACTTGCAATTAATAAAACTGTAGTAGAAAGTGTATAATACCAGCTCTTCCAGCGAATTTCTTTGGCAAACGGTTTGGTGGATAAAATTAATTCCTTTTCGGAGGAAGTATGCATTAAACAAACGTATGAAAAGAATGGAAATAAAACATACAATTGCTGTTAATTCACACAAATTTTTTTGATTTATAAGTGTTTAAATCGTTCTGCTGCTTCCAGAAGTGTTTCTTCCTTTTTGGCAAAGCAAAAGCGAAGTACCTTTTCATCGGTTTTATGATGATAAAATGCAGAAACCGGAATGGTGGCTACACCGGCTTTTTGTACCAATTCAACTGCAAATTCTGTATCGGACTTATTAGATAATGCAGCATAACTGTAACATTCAAAATAGCTTCCGTGTGAAGGAATACAAACAAAACCCGTTTGCTGCATTAATGTTCTAAAAAAATCGCGTTTTTTTTGTATTTGCGCACCCAATTGTACATATTTATCCTCTTCCTGTAAATAAGTTGCCAAAGCATATTGTTTGGGGGTATCGCAACTAAAGCAATTAAACTGGTGTACTTTTCTAAATTCCTGCATTAATGGTGCTGCTGCTATGCAGTAACCCAACTTCCAGCCTGTACAATGATAGGTTTTTCCAAACGAAAAAATGATAAAACTTCTTTCTATCAAATCTGGATAGCGTAGCAGGCTTTGGTGCGGGATAGCATCAAATATTAAATGTTCATATACCTCATCACTCACTATCATTATCTTGGTCTTGGCTACCAGTGTTCTCAAAGTCATAATATCCTGCTCGCTTAATACAGCACCTGTTGGGTTATGGGGTGAGTTGATGATAATGGCTTTTGTTTTGGAATTGATTTTCTGCGCTACTTCATGCCAGGGAATTGAATAATCGGGATATTGTAATGCAATAAAAACCGGTTTAGCGCCATTTAAAACAATATTGGGAACATAGCTGTCGTATGCCGGTTCAAAAACAATCACTTCATCGCCGGAATATAAAAACGAAGTGAGTGCGGTGTAAATGGCGTAGGTGCCGCCCGGGGTAATGGTAATTTGTGTTTCAGGATGGATGGAGGTGTTGTACAATTTTTTTACCTTTTCGGCAAGGGCATTCCGTAGAGCAGGTAAACCATTGGTATGCGTATACTGATTGCAACCATCTGTCATGGCTTTTTGTATCAAATCAATTAAGGCCTCATCCATCATAAAATCAGGAAATCCCTGCCCAAGATTAATGGCGTGATGCTGTTGTGCCAACTGGCTCATTATAGTGAAAATGGTAGTACCTACCTGCGGTAATTTTGATACAATGTGCATAGCCCTTTTTTATAAAATGGGAAGATAGTAAACTTAAGGTGCCAAAATGCCAGCCACCCTTTTTAATTCAATTTCTGCAGCTTTTGCGGCATAATTTAAATTCACCAATTTATAACCTGCTTCTTCAAAACTTTGTTGTGCGGCTCTTACTTCCAAAATAGTAGCCTGCGATAAACTAAAACGCTGCAGGGTTAAATTCACCAATTGTTCGGTTAACCGGTTAATGGCGTATTGGGTGGCGATCAAATCTAATGTATGGATATACATTTGATATGTTTTTGTGAGATCGGTTTGGTAATTTAAAATGGTGGCATCTTTTTGCACTCTTGCAATGTGTGTATTGATGGCAGCAGCTTGTTGTTGCCGTTTTAAAATGCTTCCATTATAAATGGGTACGGATAAACCAAGCCCAACATAAGGGCCATACGACTGGTTTAATAAAATTTGCCCGCCATTGCTGGAATTTCTTCCGTAATTCAATCCGCTATTAACACGCAAGGTTGGATACCGTTGTGCAGCAGTTTGTTTTTCGGCGAGTGTGTTAATGGTAATTTGCTGATCAGCCGCTACAATATCCGGATTCTGGTTAAATTTATTTAGAACATCTTCTAATTTTATATTGTTTTCAATAGCAATAGAATCAGTAAACATTGCAGAAGAATCTGCGGGCATACTGAGTAGATTAAACAAATCAGCTTTTCCTTGTTCCAGAATAATTTTTTGTGATTGAAGGTCCTGCTCTTTACTATGTAAATCAATTTCAGCCTGAAAGTAATCAGCATCATTGGCAAAGCCAATTTTGCGTTTCACTGCTATAATTTCCAATTGTTTTTTGGATACTTCAATACTTTGTTCCAAAGTTTTCATATAGCTGCGTTGCCGAACTACATCAAAATATTTCGTCATTACTGCCGCAATCGTATTTTGTACCTGCGAATTAAAAAAAGATTCGCTTTGTGCCTGAATCATTTCTAATTGTTTTTTTGTAGTAATTACTCTGTAACCATTATACAACACCATAGTACCTGCAATGCCGGCATTTAAATTATTACTGGTGGCGCCATTGCGGGTTAAATCTCTATCGCCGGTTACACTGTTGATTTTTTGATTGATGTTGACAATACTTTCCTGATTGGTAGCAGTACCTGTTATGGTTGGTAAGCCCCCAGCCACACCTATATTGTTGTTTATTTTGGCAATTTGAATATTGCTTTTGGCAATTTGAATATTAAAATTATGTTGAAGTGCAAGGTTCACAGCCTCGTTTACAGAAATTGAGCGTTGGGCTGCTGCTTGCAGCATGCAGCAGAGCATAACAGCACCTGATAAAATTGCTTTTCTCATAAACCATGAAATTAGCTATGGAGCTATGTTGTATCAAATAAATTTTATGAGCGGATGAAGGGTTACTGTACCAGTGTTCCTACATTCATTCCTTCTACTACTTTAAGCAGGTTACCCGGTTTATTCATATCAAAAACAATAATGGGTAATTTATTTTCCATGCAGAGTGTAAAAGCTGTCATGTCCATTACTTTCAGGTTTTGGTTAATACATTCCTGAAAGCTGATATTTTCAAATCTTTTGGCATTGGGTTCTTTTTCGGGATCGGCGTTGTAAATACCATCTACCCTTGTACCTTTCAAAATAACATCTGCTTTCATTTCAATGGCTCTTAATGAACCGGCAGTATCTGTAGTGAAATAAGGGTTGCCTGTGCCGGCACCAAAAATAACTACCCTACCTTTTTCTAAATGACGCAATGCTTTTCTGCGGATATAGGGTTCGGCCACCTGCTCCATATTAATAGCGCTTTGTAAACGGGTATATACGCCAATTTTTTCCAGCATTGCCTGCATGGCCATTGCATTGATTACAGTTGCCAGCATGCCCATATAATCGCCGTGTGCCCTTTCAATACCACTTTCAGCTTCATTCATGCCTCTGTAAATATTGCCGCCTCCAATTACAATGGCTACCTGAACACCAAGGTTGGTTACTAATTTAATGTCTTGTGCATATTGTTCAATGATTTTTGGATCGAAGGGATCACCATTTTTTACATCACCAACAAGGGCTTCTCCGGATAGCTTCAGTAAAATGCGTTTGTATTTAGGCAGCATAATTAAAAGAATTGATTATACTGCAAATAACCTGATTTTTTGCAGAAGTTTCAAAATGAATAAAGGGAACCTTGTGGGTTCCCTTTAAAATATAGTCATAATAAATTATATTATCCCAATGCAATACGCTTAAAAGAAACTACTTTTAAATCAGCATCTACCGATTTCAGGTAATCGCCTACGCTTTTGCTACCATCTTTTACAAATGCCTGCGCCAGTAATGTTTGCTCTTTAAAGAAGGCATTTAATTTGCCATCTGCAATTTTAGCAATCATTTCTGCAGGTTTACCGGCCATTTTAGGATCGGCGGCAATTTGTTCAGTAACAATGGCTCTTTCTCTTTCTACTACATCTGCAGGAACAGAGTCGGCATCAATTGCTACAGGGTTCATAGCTGCAATTTGCATGGCCAGATCTTTACCTGCTTCAGCAGCGGCTTTATTTAAACCAACCAACACACCCATACGGTTGGCACCATGAATGTATGAGGCAACATAAGGTGCTTCAATTCTTTCAAATTTCTGAATGCCTATTTTTTCGCCGATAGCAGCTAATTTATCATTAATTAAATCGGATACTTTGGCACCGTTTACGATTACTTCGTTTAATTCTTCAGCACTTTTTACATTGTTGGCCACTGCTGCATCAGCAATAGATTGTGCAAAAGCAACAAAATCGGCATTTTTTGAAACGAAGTCAGTTTCGCAACTAATGCATACAATGAAGCCGGTTGTATTATTGGCAGTGGTTTTTGCAATAATAACACCTTCTTTTGCTTCACGATCGCTACGTTTAGCAGCAACTTTCTGACCTTGTTTGCGCAACCAGTCAATAGCTGCTTCAAAATCGCCATTGGTTTCGGTTAAAGCTTTACGGCAGTCCATCATACCAGCGCCGGTTGCCTGGCGCAATTTATTAATATCGGCTGCGGTTATAGAAACGGATGTACTCATTTGTAAAATTATTTAGTCATTGAAAAAATTTTTGCAAAGTTACCTATACTTTTATAAACGCTGTGTTGTTACAGGTTATGAAATGTTGAAGAAAGTACAGGTGTTGCAGTGTGCGACGCAACGGAAGTTGGAATAAATTGATACAGCCGGGCACAAAATAAATGATTCATTCGGGCTCAATGTACCGTATATATTTTATCTGCCACCACCTGCAGGTCTGCGACTGTTGGGCACTCTGCGTTTTGGTGCACCGGCACCTGGTTCTGCACCACGGCCACCTTTACGGGTACGTGCGGCTTCACTTTGTGCTTCAGCTTCCAGTCTGCGTGCTTTTGCTTCTAATTCGTTTGCATCATCGTTGGTATCTTCTTCTTCTTTATTTGCCTGACGTTCTGCCAAACCTTCTGCAATAGCAGCGGTTAAATAATTGGTAATGATGGCAATTGATTTAGTGGCATCATCATTAGCCGGAATAGGGAAATCAACTTTGTTAGGATCGCAATTGGTATCTACCATACCAAAAGTTGTAATACCTAAACGTTTGGCTTCTGCTAAAGCAATATGTTCTACACCAATATCTACTAAGAATAAAGCTGCGGGCAGTCTGCTCATTTGGGCAATACCACCTAATACTTTTTCCATTTTTTCTTTATCGCGGCTAAGCGTAAGGCGCTCTTTTTTGGTTAGGCTGTCTGCACTGCCATCGTTCAGCATTTTTTCAATGCTCTGCATTTTTTTAACGCTTTTACGAACAGTATTAAAGTTAGTGAGCATACCACCTAACCAACGTTCAGTAGCAAAGGGCATGTTTACGCGTTTTGCGCATTCAGCCACAATTTCTTTAGCCTGCTTTTTGGTAGCCACGAACATAATTTTTTTACCGTTCTTGGCAATTTGCTTCATAGCGGCGGCTGTTTCCTGAAGATGGTCTACTGTTTTGTTCAGGTCAATAATGTGAATCCCTTTTTTTTCTGCATAGATGTAAGGTAACATTTTAGGATTCCATTTCTTTTTTAAATGGCCAAAATGCACACCGGCTTCTAACAACTGCTGCTGTAGTGAAGTATTATTTTCCATTGTGTTTGTATAAATAGTTTGAATGATAGGGTTTGCGTAATCCAATACTGATTAACGTTTGCTGAATTGGTAGCTCTTACGGGCTTTTTTATGACCAAATTTCTTACGTTCAACACTGCGGGGATCACGTTTTAAGTATCCGGCGGCTTTTAATACAGGCCTAAACTCGGGGTTTACTTCTAGTAAAGCACGGGCTATGCCTAATTTTGCTGCTTCGGCTTGGCCTTTTAAACCACCACCTTGTGCATTGATAACTACATCAAATTTGGTAATTACTTCAGCAGTCTTTAAAGGGGCCTCTACCTGGTTTTGTAAGTAAACCAAAGGAAAATATTCTTTATAATCTTTGTCGTTCACGGTAATTTTACCTTCACCCTTACTAATAAAAACCCGGGTTACGGCTTCTTTACGGCGACCAACTGCGTTTTTTTGCTTTTCCATTTATTTGGAATTGATGTTAGAAATTAGATTAAAATTTTAATTCTTTGGGTTGTTGTGCACTATGTGGATGCTCGCTGCCGGCATAAACAAACAATTTATTGAACATTTTGCGGCCGAGGCGATTTTTAGGTAGCATGCCTTTAATGGCTCTTTCTAAAAGCACTTCAGGTCTGCGTTTTAATAAATCTTTGGCTGCTTCTTCTTTTTTACCGCCGGGATAACCTGAGAAGTTAATGTACATTTTATCATCCATTTTATTGCCGGTTAAAACAACTTTATCGGCATTGATGATAATAACATAATCGCCACAGTCTACATGCGGTGTGTAGTATGCTTTGTTTTTGCCTCTTAATACAGCGGCAATTTTTGAAGCAATGCGCCCTACGGTTTGATTAGTACCGTCTACAACATACCAGTTGTGCTTAACGGTAGCCGCGTTTGCATGCTTGGTAGTGAAATGAAGATGACTCATAATATGGTTTGTTTAAATGATATCGGGGCTATCCCCCCGGCGAATGTCCCATTTTTTTGGGATGGCAAAGGTAGGTGTTCTATTGTTGAATTTTTAGTGTCTTGACGATCTTTTTTAATAGCGCTTTCATAACTAATTGATTTTCAATAAAAATTTTGATTAAAAATTTTCATCGTGTTATAAAACTGCCTTTTTTGGGTGCTTTTTATTTTGCTTTTTTGTTTTGATTGTACAATGAAAAGTAATTTCCCATGAATGATGGCATAAAAAAAGCAGCTGTGAAAAGCTGCCGGAGTGTTTAAAACTTATTCATCTTTATTGAAATAGCTTAGGATAGGTTTTGTTCCAAGGTGTTGCCTGCTGATAAGCTTCTGCAATGCGCAACAGTGTGCCTTCATCGTATAAATTACCAATAAAAGTAATGCTGGTGGGTAAATGAAACCTTTTATCAAAACCCGTGGGAACGCAAACCACCGGGTTGCCTGTTAAATTGGTAATGGCCGACTGGTTGCCACTGCCACGGGTGGGACAAATAACTGCATCGTATTGTTGCAGTAATGCATTTACTTTTTGCATCAGCAAGTAACGGTGCCTATTGGCATTGATGTATTCTACGGCGGGTATTAACCTGGCTTCTCTAAACTGGTTGGGCCAGTCGTAACGGCTTTGCCGGGTCATTTCATCATCTAAATTACCGCGGGTAAATGCATCAAAAGCAGCGGCACACTCAGCACCAATTACAATACTCATAATATTGACATTGTAAACCCCACTGTCGGGAAAATTAACGGGAATTAATTGAACCCCCATTTTTTTAAATGTTTCTAACACTTTCCATTCATTTCTGGAGGTATCGGTTATATTATCGAAATAGTTTTTGGAATACGCTATTTTATAAGCTTGTATGGGTTTATTAGGCGTGTAATTAAATGGGCGGTTTACAGCCAATTCATCTATTCCATCAGTACCATGAATGGCATTAAATACAATAGCCGCATCATTTGCAGAGCGGCAAATGGGGCCAATTTTATCTAAACTCCAGCTAAGCGTCATAGCGCCTGTTCTGCTAATACTGCCAAATGTGGGGCGTAAACCGGTAACGCCGCATGTGGATGAAGGCGAAACAATACTTCCCCAGGTTTCTGTGCCAATGGCAAAAGGTACCAATCCTGCTGCAGTAGCGGCTGCTGGACCTGCCGAAGAACCGGATGACCCTCTTGTTAAATCCCATGGATTTTTGGTGCGTCCGCCAAACCAATAATCGCCCATGGCCAAGGCCCCTAAAGTAAATTTAGCTACTAAAACGGCACCGGCTTTGCGTAATTGTTCATATACAAAAGCATTTTCATCAATGGTTTGGTTTTTGTAGGGTGCTGCGCCCCAGGTAGTTTTATAGCCTTTTACAGCAAATAAATCTTTCAATCCATAGGGTATGCCATGTAACATGCCTTTGTATTTGCCGGCGGCTATTTCAGCATCGGCCTGTGCGGCTTGTTGCAATGCTAAATCTTCAGTAAGGGTAATAACGCATTGCAAGGTATCGCCAAATTGTTTGATGCGTTGAATGAAAAATTTGGTGAGTGCAACCGAAGTAATTTTTTTGTGTTGAATTAAATAAGCCAATTGAGGTATGGAGTAAAATGCTAATTCGTTTAAATGGGTGGGTAATACCACTGTTTTAGGCATTTCCCAATGAATAGGTAATTGTTGATTAGAAAAATGCATGCCGGCTACTACCGGGCTTTGCCACAAGCTCATGGGCACATCGTTAGGCAGTGATTGGCGGTGTAACGATTGGTAAGTGTGATAAAATTGCGTTATACCCTGTTGCATGGAATCTAATTCCTGTTGGGTAAAAGAAAGATCGGCTAATCCGGCAGCTATGCTAATTTGTTCAGTGGGGATGGTATCTTTTTGTGCCTGAAGAAATAAGGGTAAGGCGAAAAAGCATAAAATGGTGATTGTTCTCATGTTTAAGTGTTTTGGTTAGAATGAATGATGCGAAAAAATGCAGCAATGGGTATTAAACTATCATGTACTGCCCATTTCACCTGTGAACACAAATGTGCTTTTCTTGCAACGGAAAGTTATGGAACCTTTTTTAGAAATCAATACCAATCCATTTGCGTTTATTCTTTTCGTATTTCTGGAAATTGAACTTATACAATTTGCCGGGTCTGTGTGGCACATCCTGTTCCATTTCACCTATATCAATTAAAAGGCCCATGGCAGCAAATTTTTTTCTGAAATTACGGCGGTCTAATTCAATGCCTAAAATGGCTTCATATAAATTCTGTAATTCGCGAAGCGAGAATTTTTCGGGTAATAAATTAAAGCCCAACGGATGTTCCTGAATTCTTTTTTGTAACCATTGGTGGCAGGTATCTAAAATTTCTTTATGATCAAAAGCCATTTCTTTGATAGAATTTACACTATGCCAGTGCAACTCATTGTCTAATATTTTTACTTCGTGGTGTTGTATGTTGAGTAAAGAACAATAGGCAACGGTTAACACCCTGCCGCCCGGGTGCCGGTTGGGTTTGCTAAAAGTGCGTACCTGATCTAAATACACATCTGTCATGCCCGTTCTTATTTTCAAAACCCGGTAAGCTGCATCGTCTAATTCTTCATTGTCTTCTGCAAAATCGCCCAACAAGGTCCATTTACCTTTGTACATTTCCAAGTCACTCCTAATTAATAAAACCTTTAAATCTTGTCCGTCAAATCCAAATATTACACAGTCAACCGTAATAGGTACACGGGGATAGGAATTAACTAAGGCATGAACATCGGTAATCAGTGGCCGTTTCTCCGGCAATTCGGTTTGGTGGTTGTTCAGTTTCATTGTTGGCAAGTATTTTCCTTACATCTTAAAAAATGTATGGGAATTTTGGGGCAATGAAGGTAATACTTTTAGGCATTGTGTAAATTTTACATGGGCAAAAAAATTGAATTTATGTGCAAGGCAGTAAATTTGAAGTTAATTTTTTAGCATGTATAACACGGAGCATATTCATAGTTTATCACGTTTAACACAACAATGGCTTCAAAAGGAATCGGCGCCTGATGCAATGCAGCATGCTGCTGCAAATATTGAAGAGTTGCGTGAAGTATTGCGATTTCATGAATACCAATATTATGTAGCCAACACCCCCCTGATTAGTGATTATGAATATGACAGGTTGTATAAGTTATTAGAAAAAACTGAAAAAGCGCATCCGGAATTAATTACGCCTGTTTCTCCTACACAACGGGTGGGTAATAGTTTGAATCAAAACTTTTTAACGGTAGCCCATTTGGTACCCATGTTAAGTTTGGAAAACAGTTATAATAAAGCCGATTTGTTAGACTGGGATAGAAAAGTACGGGAATTGACCAATTTGTCCGTGGTTGAATATACACTGGAACCAAAATTTGATGGTGCCGGCATTTCACTGGTATATGAAAACGATATTTTAATTCGCGCTGTTACCCGTGGCGATGGGGTAGAAGGAGAGGATATTACCAACAACATCAAACAAATTCGTTCCATACCCTTAACAGCGCCTTTTTCTAAACATGGTATTCAGTTAATTGAAATAAGGGGTGAAGTAATTATGAGTAAGCGAGCATTTGAACTGTATAATGAAAAATTAGCAGAACAGGGTTTACCCATCATGGCAAATCCAAGAAATGCCGCTTCGGGAAGTTTACGGATGAAAGATCCCAAAGAAGTTGCTAAACGCAACCTGGAAGCATTTTTATATCACGTAAGTTATTACACAAAATTTGCTGATAGCGAAGTAAACGCGTCTGCTTTATTACAAACCCATGCAGGCATGTTACAATTGCTTTGGGAATGTGGATTGCATGCACCGGTAAAAGAGCAAAAAATTGTACAAGGCATTGATGGAGTGATAGAACAGGTTGAAGCTTTTGAGCATTTACGTGATACAATGCCTTATGAAATAGATGGCATGGTGGTAAAGGTGAACAGTTTATCATTACAGGATTTATTAGGAATGACGAGTCACCACCCACGGTGGGCCATTGCCTATAAGTTTAAAGCACGTCAGGCCACTACCATTTTAAATTCGATCGAGTTTCAGGTAGGCAGAACAGGTGCCATTACACCGGTGGCAAAGCTAATACCGATAGCCATTGGCGGGGTAACGGTATCCAGTATATCGGTACACAATGAAGAGTACATCAAAGACAAAGACTTAAAAATTGGCGATACCGTATTAATTGAAAGAGCCGGCGATGTAATACCGCAAATTGTAAAATCGTTACCTGAGTTAAGAACCGGCCATGAAAAAGCCATACATTTCCCTAACCATTGCCCGGTATGCCATAGCCCACTATTTAAAGAAGTCGGTGAAGCGGTTTGGCGTTGTGTAAACATAGAATGTACGGCTCAGGTGGTAGAAAGAATGGTTCATTTTGTGAGCAAAGATGCCATGGATATTAAAAGCCTGGGAGAAGCTAATATCAGGCGTTTTTATGAATTAGGGCTGTTGAAAGATATTCCGGGCATTTATAAACTCGATTTTCCTGCTATTGCACAATTGGAAGGATTTGGAAAAAAGTCGGTTGATAATTTACAGCAAGCCATTGAAGCCTCTAAAAAGCAACCACTTCATCGGTTAATTTATGCGTTGGGTATACGTTTTGTTGGAGAAACAACTGCCAAAACATTGGCCAATGCTATTACCCATTTGTTCGATTTGGGGAAAATGGATACATTGGCGCTACAACAATTAGAAGATGTTGGCGTTAAAGTAGCAGACAGTATTCGTCATTTTTTTAGCAATCGCCAAAATATGGCTATGTTAGAAGAATTAGAGGCTTTGGGTATTCAGTGTTACAACGAAAAACGAACAAAAACGCAAAGCAGCACCCTGCAAGGGCAAAGTTTTTTATTTACAGGTACACTCACCAAATTTAAAAGAAATGAGGCAGAAGAGATGGTAGAACAACGGGGGGGCGTTATTGTTGGCAGTGTTAGCAGCAAGCTCAATTACCTGGTAGTGGGGGCAGATGCGGGAGGGAAACTGGAAAAAGCAAAAAAGATTAATACAATTAAGATAATTGATGAAAATGAATTTCTATCTTTATTGCAACAATAAATAACCTTTAACTATGTTTGAACACCTACCCAACGAAAAGTGGCGCCAGTTCTCCTTTACGAACTCAGATGTCCTTCAAAAAAAATACATGGTAAGCAACATGGGAAGAATTGCCTCTTTTACCACCAATTTTAAAAAAGACGGCACCCTGCTAAAAGGCTCTGCGATAGAGGGTTATCGCATCATTCGCCTGAAAGTAAAGGATAGTTATACCCATTTTCTTTTGCACAGAGCTGTGGGCGAGTTATTCCTGAAAAAACCTAAGGCAAACGAAAAATTTATTATTCATCTCAATCATAATAAAAAAGACAACCGTGCCGAAAATTTAAAATGGGCTACTCAGGAAGAAGTGATTGAGCACAATAAAAATAACCCCCGTGTAAAAGCAGCCAGAAAAAAACTGCTTCAAAGAACATCTGAACTTAAAAAGGGATTGAAGTTAACCCTTGCTCAGGTGAAAGATATTAAAAAAATGCTGGCTAACCCCAAGCGTAAACTAACCTATAAGCAATTGGCCGAGAAATATGGCGTAAGCGAAATGGCCATTACACGTATTAAGCGGGGTGAAAACTGGGGCCACGTTAAAGTGTAACCTATTTTTGAATTGATAAAATATTTTATTCAATACTTTGTTTTGTTAACGGAATTCCATTTGCGTTTCTTGTTAACATTTTTATTTGTATATGTTACAACTATCTACCCTCCGTTTTCTGCAACACTTGGCAAAGCACAATAACAAAGAGTGGTTCAATGAAAACAGAGTAAAATACGATGCGGCACGAGCCGATTTTATTGCATTCACAACACAAATACTATCCGGTTTTTCAAAGGTGGAACCCGATTTATTACCGCTGCATTCCAAAGATTGTATTTTTCGCATCAATCGCGATGTGCGTTTCAGTACCAATAAAAGTCCTTATAAAACCAATATGGGCGCTGCATTTAGCAAGGGTGGCAAAAAATCAATCCTGGCAGGCTATTATTTTCATTTGGAACCGGGAAAAAGTTTTGTAGGTGGCGGTCTTTGGATGCCGGCAAAGGAAGTGATCCAAAAAGTACGGCAGGAAATTGATTATTGTTGGGATGAATGGAGAAATATCATTAAAGCAAAACCTTTTCAACAGCAGTACGGCGATTTAAGCAGAGAAGAAGGCATGTTTTTACAGCGTGAACCCAAAGGTTATGATAAAGAAAATCCGGCTATTACTTATTTAAAACTGAAAAGCTGGATTGCCACAAAACCCTTATTGGATGAGGATTTAACCAATAAAGTCCTGCTTCAAAAAGTTATCCGGGCTTTTGAAGCACTGCAACCGGTTATTCATTTTTTAAATCGTGCTATTGAAGGTTAATGATTAAAAAAGTCAGTCGGTTTGCAATAAGAAAATGCTTTGCCTAAATTTTCAATTACATCGGTTGCCAGTAAACTTTCTTCTGATTGGATTTCTAATGCCAGATCAGCTGCCAATCCATGTAAATACACACCTAATTGTGCAGCTGTTTGCGGCGCATAACCCTGTGCCAGTAAAGCTGTAATAATGCCGGTTAAAACATCGCCGGAACCGCCCTTGGCTAATCCAACGTTGCCACTGGTATTAAAACTACCCTTTCCCTGATGTGCTACTAATGTATAATGACCTTTTAAAACCACTGTAATGGCAAGGGCAGCAGATAATTGCACTGCTTTTTCAATTCTTTCAAATTCATTAGCCGATGTACCAAATACCCGGTCAAATTCTTTAGGATGTGGTGTAAGAATGGTTCCGGCCGGTAATTGTTGCAACCAATCTTTATGTTGTGCTATAATGTTGAGGGCATCTGCATCAATAACCATAGGTTGATCATAATGCGCTATTAGCTGTTGAAGCAGTAATACTGATGCATCATTCACATCCAATCCGGGGCCAATACCTACAGATGTATAAGGGGTAAAATCATTCAAGCCGGCTTCTCTCATTAATAGCATTGCCTCAGGATAGCGAATATTTAATGTAGCAGCAGCTTGAGCAGGCACCTGAGTGGTAACCAATCCACATCCGCTTCGCAAGGCAGCACCCGTTGCCATGAGTGCAGCACCCATTTTTTCTGTACTGCCTGCAATGAGTAATGCATGTCCAAATGCGCCTTTATGTGCAAACGGATTTCTAACGGAAATGCATTGTTGTATGCCATCCAATTCAATCATTGAAAATGTAGTATCCAATTTTTGTAGAAATTGGGGGTGTAGCCCAATATCCAAAATATGTACTTTCCCAAAATAGGGCGCATTTTCGGCTGCCAAAAAACACAATTTATAGCATTGAAAAGAAAGGGTATGTCGGGCACTTACAACGGTACCCCCATTTACACTACTATCAATAAACATACCTGTAGGAACATCGATGGATATTATTATTGAATGAGCTTTATTGATATGCTGTACAATTATTGCATATAAGCCACTTAGTGGTTTATTCAGTCCTGCACCGAGTAATGCATCAATAATCACTGCATTTTCAGGAATAATTGGTAATAAAGCTTCTGTAGAAATATATTGAACAGCCAGACCTAATATATGCAGCCGGTGTAAATTTTCCTGAAAATTATCGGTACCTGGCCTGCCAAATTCCAAAATATAAACGGATGGTATAATGCCGGCCTCAAATAATTGGCGGGCAATGGCTAATCCATCGCCTCCATTATTGCCTTTGCCGCAAAAAATAAAAACAGGTTGTTGTATAAAATTTTGCTGTAATAGCCATTTGGTGCAGGCTAATGCTGCCCGTTCCATTAAATGGATAGATGCAATGGGTTCGTGTTGCATGGTAAATGCATCCCATTGTTGCAGTTGTGCAGCCGATAATAACTTCATACCCTAAATTTATTCAAAAAAATTACACCTTCCCGCCAGTTTAAAACTTTAAGGAAGGTGTAAAAAGATAAAATCCATAATACTACAGCAAATGATTATCCATTAAGTATTCGGCAATTTGAACGGCATTGGTAGCAGCACCTTTGCGCAGGTTATCGCTCACTACCCACATATTCAAAGTTTTGGGCTGTGTTTCATCTCTGCGAATACGGCCAACAAAAACTTCATCTTTTTCATGCGCCCAAAGCGGCATGGGGTATAATTGTGCAGCATCATCCTGTTGTACAATTACTCCGGGTGCTTTGCTCAACAAGTTTATTACTTCCGCTACATCAAATTCTTTTTCAAATTCAATATTTACACTTTCGCTATGCCCGCCCACTACCGGAATACGAACGGTGGTTGCCGTTACGCGAATACTGTTATCCTGCATAATTTTTTTGGTTTCATTCACCATTTTCATTTCTTCTTTGGTGTAACCATTGTCTAAAAACACATCAATTTGAGGAATTACATTTAAGTCGATGGGGTATTTATAAGCCATTTCTCCCTGAATACCTTTTCTTTCATTCATTAACTGGTCAACCGCTTTTTTGCCTGTGCCGGTAACACTTTGGTATGTACTTACCACAATACGTTGTATGGTATAGGCTTTGTGAAGGGGTTGCAAAGCAACTACCATTTGAATGGTAGAACAATTTGGATTTGCAATAATAAAATCATCTTTGGTTAACACGTTGGCATTTACTTCAGGCACTACTAATTTTTTAGAAGGATCCATGCGCCAGGCACTGGAATTATCAATTACCTTAATGCCTGCTGCTGCAAATTTGGGTGCCCATTCTAAAGAAGTACCACCGCCTGCAGAAAAGATAGCAACTGCCGGTTTGGCTGCAATGCCCTGCTCCATACCAACTACAGTATGTGGGTTCCCTTTAAAAATAACTTGTTTGCCAACAGATTTTTCAGAGGCAACGGGAATTAATTCAGTAACGGGGAAGTTTCTTTCTTCCAAAACTTGTAACATTTTTGAGCCTACTAAACCGGTAGCTCCAACTACGGCTACTTTCATTGTTTGTTTTTTTTGTGAATAAATGATGTTTGCTTGCTTTACGCTCTGTGTTATGTTTATTGAATGAAGTGTATAACAATAAAAAAACCTTCCGTTGAAGGGAAGGTTTTAATTTATGTTGCCTATACACAAACAAAGTACCTTCCCGCTAAACAGGTTTTTTGGTACGTTTGGTATAGATTACTTTATTCATTGCGGGTGCGAAAATAGACTCAAAATTCATTCCGTCAAAATTATTTTGCTTTACCTTCACTTCTAAATTGAGAATTATGATACGATCTGCAATTGCTGGTATTGGCATGTATGCTCCTGAACAAGTAATAACGAACAATGATTTGCTGCAATACATGGATACCAGTGATGCCTGGATACAGGAAAGAACAGGAATAAAAGAGCGTAGATATGCACACCGTACCAATGAAACCACAACTACAATGGGTGTAGAAGCCGCTAAAATAGCCATTGAGCGTTCCGGAATTACGCCTCAGGACATTGATTTTATCGTTTTTGCCACCCTTTCACCCGATTATTATTTTCCCGGTTGCGGTGTTTTATTGCAACGTGCTTTAAAAATGAAAGAAGTGGGTGCTTTGGATGTCAGAAATCAATGCAGTGGATTTGTGTATGCATTAAGTGTAGCAGACCAGTTTATAAAGACCGGCATGTATAAAAATATATTGGTGGTAGGTTCTGAAAAACACAGCTTTGGTTTAGATTTTAGCACCCGTGGTCGTAATGTAAGTGTTATTTTTGGTGATGGTGCCGGTGCCGTGGTGCTGCAGCCAAGTGAAGATACAAATCGTGGAATTTTAAGTACACACTTGCATAGTGATGGTGAATCGGCTGAAATTTTAGCCATGTATAATCCCGGAACCCATGCCAACTATTGGGGCACTAAAAATTATGCAACCTTTAATGATGCACCCATTGCAGATATGTTTATGAGTCATGCTATGATAGACAATGCAGAGAATTTTCCGTTCATGGATGGCCCCGCCGTTTTTAAAAAAGCAGTGGTAAAATTTCCGGAAGTAATTAAAGAGGCCTTGCAGGCCAATGATTATCAGCCGGCCGATTTGGATATGTTAATCCCCCATCAGGCCAATTTACGCATAGCGCAGTTTGTACAACAGCAATTGGGATTACCCGATGAAAAAGTATACAATAATATTCAGCATTATGGCAACACAACAGCGGCATCTATACCCATAGCCCTTTGCGAAGCTTGGGAGCAAGGCAAAATAAAAACAGGTAATCTTGTTTGTTTGGCTGCTTTTGGCAGCGGATTTACCTGGGCAAGTGCATTACTAAAATGGTAATGCTTGCTTCGATTTCATTCCATTTGTATTCTCTATTTTCTAATTGTTGCAAACATGGCCCGTAAAATTATTTATTTAGTGAATCCCATTTCAGGTGCCACTAAGAAAGACGCCCTTATTCAGTTAATTGAATCTGAAACAAGTGCCCGAAATATTCCTTTTGAAATTTTACCAACTTCGCCCATTGCTAATTATGATATAGTAAAAGATAAAATTGAAAACGAAGGTATTACCGATGTAATTATTTCCGGGGGCGATGGTACCGTTAATCAGGTTACCCAGGCTTTGCGCCATTACAAAGTTCATTTTGGCATTATACCCGTAGGTTCAGGTAACGGATTAGCCTTTGCGGCAAATATTCCTAAAAAACCAAAAGCTGCATTAAAAGTTATTTTTGATGGTAAAGCACAACCTGTTGACGCGTTTACTTTAAATCATTATTACTCTTGTATGCTTAGCGGACTAGGTTTTGATGCCCAGGTGGCACATCGTTTTGCTATGAACTCAAAGCGCGGATTATTTACTTATACAAAAGAAAGCCTCATCAATTTTTTTAAAGCACAGCCTTTTCAATTTGAAGTTCAACTAAACGATTTTTCATTTTATACCGATGCCTTTGCAATTACAATTGCCAATAGTAATCAGTTTGGCAATAATTTAACTATTGCACCAGCCGCTAGCTTAAACGACGGACTTTTAGATATTGTAATTATTCAAAAAATGAATAAAGCCAAAATACCTTTTGCTTTACTTAAACAAATAAAAGGTAATAACCGTTTGCAAGAATTGGTAAATGAAATTACGCATAAAAACGTTATTTACTTTCAAGCACCTGCCATTACCATTCGTAATTTAAAGCATGCCCCCATGCACATAGACGGAGAGCCGGTTGATAGTAGCGATATCATAGAAGTTAAAATGATTCAGAATGCGTTTCATTTGCTACAACCAAATGTGTTAAACTAATTTTTTATACATTTTTAGCCTTTAAATTTTGGTGTATATCCGTTTAAATTTATATCTTACAAATTTGTTTAAAAAATACATTCAAGGCATTGAAAATGAACAAATAAAAGCATTTTCCCTTTTCTTTCAAATTTAAAAATTACAACATGAAAAAAGTATTAATTGCCCTCGATTACAATCCTTCTGCACAGTTAATTGCCGAAAAAGGATATCAGTTAGCCAAAGCTATGCAGGCTGATGTTTGTTTAATACATGTGGTGGCAGACGCAGGCTATTATGCAGTAGACTATTCACCCATTATGGGTTTTGGTGGTTTTAATACTGCTAACACTATTGAGTTGGTGGAAGAATTAAAAAAACAGGCCGGTGAATTTTTATCTTCCGCAGTTAAACATCTGGGCGATGATAAAGTAAAAACATTTATTCTTGAAGGCAACACGGCAGACGCTATTTTATCATATGCAGATGAATATAATGCGGATATTATTGTAATAGGCTCGCATAGCCATAGTGGGTTAGATACTTTGCTATTAGGTAATGTACCGGCTAAAATTTTGAAACATACTAAAAAACCATTATTCATAGTGCCTACCGGTCAATAGTTTATTAATGTTTTAGTATATGAACCCTATAACCCTGCCGGAACAATTGAAAGTTTTTGGCACCAATGTACATACCGGGCTTACCGATGAGCAGGTGTATGCCTTACAAAAAAAATTTGGCGCCAATGAGGTGGTAGAGAAAAAAACACCTGTTCTCTTGCTTTTTTTGCGCCATTTCTGGGGTCTAACAGCTTGGATGTTAGAAATAACAATAATTGTTTCTTTCTTATTGCATAAAAAATTTGACGGATGGCTTATTGCATGACTATTATTGTTTAATGGAATAGTTGGTTTTTGGCAGGAGTTAAGGGCCGCAAAAACGGTAGCATCATTAAAAGCGAAACTAACTGTAACGGTTAGGGTTTTACGAAATGGTAAATGGCTAAATCTTCCCTCTCATGCGGTTGTTCCTGGTGATGTACTAAGAATAAGAACCGGCGACTTTTTGATAGCCGATATGCAAGTTATGGAGGGAGATATTCAGGTAGATAAATCTGCTTTAACCGGCGAATCTGCCTTAATTAAGGCAGGCATAAACGATGTAATTTTTTCAGGTTCTATTGTAAAAAATGGTGAGTGTACAGCCTTAGTAATTGCTACGGCTGCTAATACTGTCTTTGGTAAAACTGCCGGTTTAATTATGACTGCGAAACACAAGATGCACATGGAAGAAATTGTGACAAAAGTGGTGCAGATTTTATTTTCTATAGTAGTAGTTGTGTTGGGTATAACAGTAGTTGATGCATTGATGGGCGGTGCGCCTTTTTTAAATACGCTTCCTCTCATTTTAATATTGCTTGTATCAGCAGTACCTATTGGTTTACCTGCCATGTTTACTATTAGTATGGCTAAAGCATCGCAGGAGTTATCTGATAAAGGATTACTTGTTAGTCGTTTAAGTGCTACAGAAGATGCAGCTACATTAACAACGCTATGTATTGATAAAACAGGAACCATTACAGAAAACAAACTTTCTTTACAAGAATTAAAATCTGCTAATGGTTTTACTGAAAATGACGTTTTATTATTCGGCACATTAGCCTCAGTAGCCGCTAATAATGATGCCATTGATGAGGCTTTTTTTGCAAAAATGAAATCTACCGGTATTAGTACAGTGGAATATCAACAAAAATCTTTCACGCCATTTTCAGCTGCAGCTAAAAGAACAGAAGCCACCATTACCCATAATAATGATGTTTTTAAGGTAATGAAAGGGGCTTATGTTACCATCCAATCCTTATGTACAACTATAAACGTTGAATTAGATGCAACAGTTAATTCGTGGGCAATCAAAGGTTTTAAAACACTTGCAGTAGCCATTCAAAAAAACAATACTACCCAATTAGTGGGTATTGCAGCTTTATATGATCCTCCTCGACCAGATTCTGCTGAAATGTTGGCTGCTATTAAAGAACTGGGGGTAACTGTAAAAATGCTTACGGGTGATGCTTTGCCGGTTGCCAAAGAAATTGCTTTGCAGGCAGGAGTAGGAAATAGGATTATAGCTATTAATGAAGTACGGGAAACATTACAGCAGTCAGGTACCGTTATTAAAAAATATGATGGCTTTGCCGAGGTTTTACCGGAAGATAAATACAATATTGTAAAAATATTGCAGCAGGAAAAACAAATAACAGGAATGACTGGCGATGGTGTAAATGATGCGCCGGCTTTAAAACAAGCTGAGGTAGGTATTGCGGTGAGCAGTGCCACAGATGTTGCAAAACAGGCTGCTAGTGTTATTTTGTTGCAGGCAGGCTTAAAGCAAATAGTTGATTTAATTAGAGTAGGCAGAATAACACACGTTCGCATTACCAATTATACGGTTAATAAAATAGCTAAAACATTGCAAACTATTTTGTTTGTTTGTGTGGCCTACCTCATTACTAATACTTTTGTTGTTGGCCCCATTGATATGGTATTAATGTTATTTTTAATTGATTTTGTAGTGCTGGCATTGGCAACTGATAAAGTTAAATGGAGCAAATCGCCTGCCAACTGGAATATAAAACCTATGGTTTTGAAAGGTTTTGTTTTAGGTATATTATTGTTTGTAGAGTGTTTGGTATGGTTCTTATGGGCATCCCATCATTTTAAAATTACACAGCCGGAAATGTTACACACACTTGGCTTTGCAACATTGTTTTATTCAGGTATTTGTGCGGTACTAACCGTACGTACCAATAGCTGGTTTTATCGAGAACCTATTAGTAACACTTTATTGTGGGTAATTATTGCAGATATGTTTTTGGTACTGATACTGCTGCCTGTTGGATTTACAGGTTTTGCAGTATTACCAATAATACCTGCAGTATGTACCTTATTGTATTTCTTGTTTTGCAATTTGGTAATTAATGATGCTATAAAAGTATGGCTGTTACATCGTTTGCGGGTATCTGTATAATGTTTATTCTTTTTTCAATTGTAACAATATTACATCATGCCCATTAATAGTTGTTTTAAAACTGTGCCGGGTATTTCCTTCTACCCGTTTTTCCCAAATGTTAAATATTTGGTACGTGTTTTTTGTTGCATCTAATATTGCTTTTGAAAGTGAATCATACATTGGTTTTTCTTCCCAGTTCATTTCAACAGATACAGGTTTTGTGCTTCTATTCAAAAAACAAACAGCCCAATTGCCATTTTCAAGCGGTTTTAACCAGGTTTCTACGCTGTCTTTTTCTGCATAAGAAAAACCTTCAATGCCTAATTTATCCTGATCAACAGCAATGGCATCTTTGTTAATCAAAATATTTTTTGTTGCGTTACTCATTTTTCTTAAATCGTTACCGGCAATTAATGGTGCAGCCAGCATGCACCACATAGAGAAATGCGCCCTGTTTTCAGCTTCGGTTAAACCATTGCCTACTTCCAGCATATCGGGGTCATTCCAGTGTCCCGGGCCGGCGTATTTACGCAGGCCTTTTTGTAAGTCAATAATTTTTAAAACACCAAGCGCATGCCAGGTGCCCATATCTTTGGTTCCTGCAAATACATTTGAAATATCGCCGGTAGTGCGCCATAGGTGGCCCACATTTTCTGCCCACTCCCAGGGCTTATTTTGTCCCCATTCGCACATGCTGAAAACAATGGGTCTTCCGGTTGCAGCCAATGCTTTACTCATGGTGGTATATGCTTCTTTTGCATTAATACCTTCGGTATTGCACCAGTCAAATTTTAAGTAATCCACCTCATGCGCTGCATAATAGCGGGCATCCTGGTATTCATAGCCCCTGGTTCCCGGGTATCCGGCACAGGTTTTAGTTCCTGCACAGTTGTATAAACCAAATTTTAATCCTTTCGAGTGCACATAATCGGCAACTGCTTTCATGCCATGAGGAAATTTTTTTGGATCGGCTATCAGATTGCCATTCTTATCGCGTTGCATAGCCATCCAGCCATCATCTAATACCAAGTATTCATAGCCTGCATCTTTCATGCCACTGGATACCATCACATCGGCAATATCTTTTACCAACTGTTCATTAATGTTGGTTTGAAATGTATTCCAGCTGTTCCAGCCCATAGGCGGGGTTAATGCAAGACCCTGAACTTTTTGTGCATGCACCTGTAATGAACAGATGATTAGCAAAAACAAAGTAATTTTTTTCATATTGTTTTTTTTCATGGTTGACTGTTATTTTTATGCAGACAGAATGGATGCAATATTTTGTAATTCTTCCTGTGAAAAAGTATAATTGTTCAATGCCATTAATGAGTCGGTTAATTGTTCTGCTTTACTAACGCCAATGAGTACCGATGTAATGCGTTTATCTTTTAAAACCCAGGCCAATGCCATTTGTGCCAGCGATTGATTGCGTTTACCTGCTATTGCATTCAACGCATTCAGTTTTTGAATGAGTTGGGGCGTAATTACATTTTCTTCAATAGCGCCATTACCTCTATGGCTGGCTGCACGGCTGTCGACAGGTATTCCATTTAAATATTTATTGGTTAAAACACCTTGTGCCAATGGTGAAAATGCAATACAACCCACACCATTTTTTTCTAAAACATCTAATAAACCATCTTCTACCCATCTATCTAACATTGAGTAGCGTGGTTGATGTATTAAACAATGTGTACCTATTTGTTGCAATAGTTGAAATGCTTTTTCGGCTTCGGCAGGCGGGTAGCTGGATATACCAACGTATAGGGCTTTACCTTGCTGAACCATTAAGTGTAAGGCTGCCATGGTTTCTTCTAAAGGTGTATTTGGGTCGGGGCGGTGATGATAAAAAATATCTACATAATCCAATCCCATTCTCTTTAAACTTTGGTCTAAACTGGCCGTTAAATATTTTTTTGAACCATAATCGCCATAAGGGCCATCCCACATTTTCCAACCTGCTTTTGTACTGATAATGAGTTCGTCCCGATAGGGTAAAAAATCTTCTTTAAAAATTTTACCAAAATTACTTTCAGCCGAACCCGGTGGTGGCCCATAATTATTTGCTAAATCAAAATGGGTAATGCCTTTATCAAAGGCTAAGCGTAAAATAGCACGGGCATTGGCCTGTGAGTCAATATCTCCAAAGTTGTGCCATAAACCTAAAGAAAGGGCGGGTAATAATAAACCACTGTTGCCGCATCTGCGGTATTCCATGGCTTCATAGCGATGAAGGCTTGCTTGATAATGCATTTTGTTTTGTTTAAATGGTGCAATAAAGTTGGTAAATAGCGTACTTATTTGTGTATGGTAGCTGAACTTCAGGTTTTAGAAGATACTAAGTTAAAATAGTACAGGCATAAGATAAACTTGTTTAAAAATAATTGATGTTCATCAAATTGTTTTGGTTATTCAGAATACTGTTTGTCTTTACCTTTTTTCTAAGTACCTTTTGAACCTGAAATTGCAGTTCTTTTTATTTAAAAAATTGCCATATGTTAAAGTACCTGATTCCTGTTTTTATATTGGTTTCGATTGCTGAAATTAGTTTTGCTGACAATTTATTTTTGAATGAACATCCTACATTAGCCATTGGTGCGGCCGCCCCCGATTTTAATTTGCCAGCTACAGATGGTAAACACTATACTTTGGCATCATTCAATGATGCTAAAATTTTAGTGATAGTATTTACCTGCAATCATTGCCCTACTGCACAGGCCTATGAAGACAGAATTATTGCATTAACCAATACCTACAAAAATAAAGGTGTTGCCGTGGTTGCCATTATGCCAAATGATCCAAAATCGATTCGTTTAGATGAGTTAGGGTATACTGATCTTAGTGATTCGTTTGATGAAATGAAAATAAGGGCTTCCGAAAAACATTTTAATTTTCCCTATTTATATGATGGTGATAATCAGGAAGTATCAAAAAAATACGGCCCCATCGCTACGCCGCATGTGTTTATTTTTGATGCAGGAAGAAAATTGCGTTATTCAGGTAGGATTGATGATGTTGAAAAGCCGGGCAAAACCCCACACCATACTGATGCTGCCAATGCCATTGATGCACTTTTGCAAAACAAACCCGTTCCCGTTACTACTACCAAAGTATTTGGTTGTTCAATTAAATGGGCCGAAAAAAGTAATTGGATAACCCTGGCACAACAACAATGGGCGGCAGAACCGGTAACATTACATCCAATTAGCACCGATAGTATTCAGTATTTATTACAAAATCATTCAGATAAATTACGACTAATTAATGTGTGGGCTACCTGGTGTGGCCCGTGCGTAACTGAATTTCCGCAGTTTATTACCATTAATAGAATGTATAGGGGCCGTGATTTTGAGTTTATTTCCATTAGTGCAGATGATCCTGCCAAACAGATGAAGGTATTGGAGTTTTTAAAATCACAGCAGGCTTCCTCCCGTAATTATATTTTTAATAGTGATGACAAATATAAATTAATTGAAGCTATTGATCCAAACTGGCAAGGCGCTCTGCCTTATACCATTTTGGTAGAACCGGGCGGAAAAATTGTTTATGCTAAAGAAGGAGCCATTAATCCTGCTTTGATGAAAAAAACAATAGTAGATAATCCCTACATCGGGCGGTATTATTAAAAATAAAATGGTAACACCCTAACCATAAAGCGTTACTACATTTAATGGGAAAAAATAAAAACATGAAAAAAACAATTCGATGGGGAATTATTGGTTGCGGAAAAATTGCCGCAAAGTTTGCAAGCGATTTAAAATTAGTAGATGATGCAGTATTGTACGCAGTTGCAGCACGATCTTATGATGCAGCCGCTGCATTTGCTGCTACGCATCAGGCATCAAAAGCTTATGATAATTATACAGCATTGGTACAAGATGAATCGGTAGATGTAATTTATATTGCTACGCCCCATAGCTTCCATTATGAACATACCATGTTGTGTATTGCACATGGTAAAGCAGTTTTATGTGAAAAGCCATTTGCCATTAATACTTTGCAGGCCACGGAAATGATAAATTTTGCAAGAAAACAAAAAGTATTTTTAATGGAAGCCTTATGGACCAAATTTCTTCCGCATTATCAACAACTCATCCAGATGATTCAGGAAGGAAAATTAGGCGTATTACAATCGGTCTTAATCAATTTTGGGTTTAAACCACAGGCTCCCGTTTCGCCTCGTTTGTTCGACCCTGAACTAGGTGGTGGAACCCTAATGGATATTGGTATTTATAATGTTTTTATGGCATTAAGTATATTGGGTAAGCCTCAGCAAATTCAGGCTGTAATGGTGCCTCATGCTGCAACGGGTGTAGATGAGCAATGTGCAGTTTTGTTTACCTATCCCAATGGTGCAATGGCACAATTGTTCTCTTCATTTGTAACAACATTACCTACCGAGGCAGAAATTGCAGGAACCGCCGGTAGTATTCGTTTAACATCCAGATTTTATGAGCCTTCGGCAACCATTCAATACTATCATTTCACTATTCGTGAAACAACTGAAATTCTGGTGCCAAAAGAATCCGGTTTCGGGTATCAATACGAAGCACGGCATGTAAACCAATGCCTGCAGAAGGGTTTAACAGAGAGCCCGGTTATGGCACATGCTGACACTTTGTTATTGATGGAAACGCTTGATGCCATTCGTAAAACAGCAGGCATACGCTATCCGGAAGACGCTTATTAGTAACAAAGTAGTAACCATAAAAAATTGTTGGTGAAATAATTCGAAATGTCTTTTTTAATTGATAATTTGTAAACAATTATTGTTTCACCAAAAAATCTTGTATGAAAAAATTAATGATGGGTCTGTTAATGGTTATAGCAACCCTAATGGCTGTACCTACAGCAACAACTGCTCAAACTGTTGCCAAAAAAACCATAGAAGCAAAAAAAGAAGCTACTACTAAAAAAACAAAAACAGCTACAGCTGCAGCAAAACAACAAACTGCAGCAGCACCTGCTACTAACACACCAGCAAAGCTTATGGCTAAGCCGGCTAAAAGTTATTCAAAACCTGCACCGTCAACCGCAGCAGCCGGTAACGACAAAGTAATTGGTAAAGATGATAAAGGAAGAACCATTTATGAAGGGAAACGTGGCGGCCATTATTATATCAATTCAAATGGCAATAAAACGTACATTAAAAAAAATTAATCTAATTTTCACTGCTTCATCTGTTTACAAAAGAAAGATGAAGTAGTGATTAATATTGTTCATACCAATTGAAATATTTTTCAATAATCTGATCTTTTTCACGGGCAATATAGCTTAACAATGCTTTTCCAATTGCGGAATGTTTTTTTCCTTTCAGCCAAATTAACTGCCAGTTTGTAATAATTGGGAAATGTTGTAGTGGAACAATTTGAAGACTTCCATTCAATAACTCATTTTTTATACCAATTAATGGCATAATAGAACTGCCTAATCCTGCTAAAACTGCCTGCTTTACTGCTTCATTCGATGTTAGCTCTAATTTTTGTTTCACTTTTAGTTGTTGTTTTTCAAAAAATAATTCCATGGTTAAACGGGTACCGCTGCCTTGTTCTCTGAAAATGAGGGGCATTTTTTCCAATATAGATATATTGTGTTTTTTTTGTTTGAAGTTTTGTGCAGTATTGTTTACAAGGTATAATTTGTTTTGAAGTAATTGGATGTTTTCAATGGCCATATTTTCCGGCAATACAGAAACCATTGCAAAATCAATGGCATTATTTTCTAAACTTTCCAATACTTTGGCTTTGTTGGTAACATCTAATGAAAGTTCAATTTCAGGATGCTGTTGCATAAATCCATCTAAAAAATAAGGCATTACATAAATGCCGGTAGATACAACGGCAATTTTAAGTTTGCCACTCAACAAGCCTTTATATGAAAGTGTTTTGTAATTAATGGCATACACTTCTTCTAAAATATTATTGGCTGCTGCTGCAATTTCTTTTCCAAAATCAGTCACAAATAATTTCCTGCCAATAATTTCAGTTAAGGGTAATTCAAACTGATCCTGAAAATTTTTTAATTGAATGGAAACTGCCGGCTGGGTTAAATTTAATTCTTCAGCAGCTTTTGTTATACTCTTTGTTTTTGCAATAATTGAAAACACCATGAGTTGATGTAAAGTGTAATTCATAAATATTATTTATGTATTTCATTATAAAGATAAATAAAACACAATGAAAAGCTACCAATACTTTTGCGCCGTTAAATGAAACAGATATGAAAAAAATAACAGTAGCAAAAGGCGATGGCATCGGCCCCGAAATTATGGATGCCACGTTAAAAATTATGATGGCAGCCGGTGCACAATTAGAAATTGAAGAAATAAAGATTGGTGAAAAAGTATATTTGGCGGGAAACAGCTCTGGAATTGATCAGCAGGCATGGCAAAGCATCAGAAACAATAAAATTTTATTGAAAGCGCCCATTACAACCCCACAGGGTGGCGGTTACAAAAGTTTGAATGTTAGTATCCGAAAAACATTAGGCCTGTATGCAAATGTGCGTCCATGTAAAAGCATGTTTCCCTATGTTAGCACAAAACATCCGGAAATGGATTTGGTAATTATTCGTGAAAATGAAGAAGATTTGTATGGAGGTATTGAGCATCAGCAAACAGATGAAGTGGTACAATGCCTGAAATTAATTTCCAGACCCGGTTGTGAACAAATTATCCGATATGCTTTTGAATATGCTAAACAATACGGCAGAAAAAAGGTTACCTGCTTTACAAAAGATAATATTATGAAACAAACAGATGGGTTGTTTCATCGGGTATTTAATGAAATTGCACAGGAATACGTTGATATTGAAAATCAACATTTGATTGTTGATATTGGTGCAGCAAAATTGGCCAATAGCCCTGAATTGTTTGATGTAGTTGTAATGCCCAATTTATATGGCGATATTTTATCGGATGTGGCTGCTGAAATAGCAGGCTCAGTAGGTTTGGCAGGCTCTGCCAATATAGGTGCTACCTGCGCCATGTTTGAAGCCATTCATGGCTCTGCACCGGATATTGCCGGTAAGAATATAGCCAACCCATCAGGGTTAATTCAGGGTGCCATTTTAATGTTAAACCATATTGGTCAGAATGAGGTAGCAGAAAAAATACAAAACGCATGGCTTGCTACCATTGAAGAAGGAATACATACATTTGACATTTATAAGGCAGGATTCAGTACTCAAAAGACAGGTACTGCCGAATTTGCTAATGCTGTTATTGAAAGGCTTGGAAAAAAACCAAAACTGCTTCCATCTGTTTCCTACGCAAAGGGTATTGCGTTAAAAATTCCTCCCTATCAGCGAAAATTGCCTGCTCAGAAAATATTGGTAGGTATTGATGTATTTGTTGATTTTTCTGATATTGAGCCTAATGACCTTGCCATACGCTTGCAAAAACTGAATTCAGCTGCATTAGAATTGATCATGATTACTAATAGAGGTACAAAAGTTTGGCCCAATGGTTTTGATGAAACGTTTTGTACCGACCACTGGCGTTGCCGTTTTTATGCTAAAGCCAGTCAGTCTGTTCAAAAATCAGACATTCTTCAATTACTACAAGCTGCAGCAGAGCAGGGAATTGATTTTATTAAAATGGAAAATCTGTATACTTTCAATGGGATAAGGGGTTTTTCATTGGGGCAGGGTGAATAGGTTTTGGGAATTTACTTACAATATTTTTTTAGTTCTGGATTCAAGTTGCTTTTAATTAAGCAACTTTTTTGCTTACAGATATTTTTTATTTTGCTGAATTGGTATTTTTTAAACAGTTCTGTATTGTGCAGAAAGCTTAATTATAAATTTAATTTCCAATATAATTACACAAACATTCGTTAGTATTTAATAAAAATGTCAATATTTAAATAAATTTTTAAAAAAACCAGCCAAATCGCTAAAAATTGTCGAATTTTGCGTTCTTGTTTTTAATTGCTTGATTTGTATTTAAAATTAAATTCCATGAGCACTACACCTACTACCTTGTTCGATAAAGTTTGGGATGCACACGTTGTTCAACAGATAGATGATGGCCCTGATGTTCTGTTTATTGATCGTCACTTTATACATGAAGTAACCAGTCCTGTTGCCTTTTTAGGTTTAAAAAACAGAGGGCTTTCTGTTATGTTCCCTGAAAAAACATTTGCCACTGCCGATCATAATACACCTACCATTAACCAACATATGCCGGTGCAGGATCCACTTTCTGCCAATCAGTTGAAAGCATTGGAAGATAATGCTGCCAAATATGGTATCTCACATTGGGGTTTGGGCAATCCTAAAAATGGTATTGTGCATGTTGTTGGTCCGGAAAATGGCATAACGTTACCCGGAATGACGATAGTGTGTGGCGATTCACATACCTCTACCCATGGTGCTTTTGGTTGCATTGCTTTTGGTATAGGTACTTCTGAGGTAGAAATGGTGCTTTCATCGCAATGTATTATGCAACCCAAACCTAAAAAAATGCGCATCAATGTGCATGGAAAATTGGGAAAAGGCGTGTTGCCTAAAGATGTTGCTTTATATATCATCTCTCAAATTACTGCCAGTGGTGCCACCGGTTATTTTGTAGAATATGCCGGCGAAGTGTTTGAAAACATGAGCATGGAAGGCAGAATGACCGTTTGTAATATGTCTATTGAAATGGGGGCACGTGGCGGTATGATTGCACCTGACGATACCACATTTGCGTATTTAAAAGGAAGAGAAAAATCGCCCAAAGGTGCTGCATGGGATTCGGCTTTGGCTTATTGGAAAACTTTAAAAACAGATATGGATGCAACATTCGATAAAGAACTGAATTTTAATGCTGCTGATATTGAACCGCAAATTACTTATGGCACCAACCCCGGTTTAGGTACCGGGATATCTAAAAAAATACCTGCTGCTGCCGAAATTGGCGGCAGTGAAAACTCTTACAAAAAATCGTTAGAGTATATGGGCTTTCAGGAAAATGAACCCATACTTGGTAAGAAAGTAGATTATGTGTTTCTGGGAAGTTGTACCAATGGGCGTATTGAAGATTTTCGTGCATTTGCCTCATTAGTAAAAGGCCGTAAAAAAGCTGATAACATTACTGCCTGGTTAGTACCTGGTTCGCATATAGTTGAACAACAAATTAAAGAAGAAGGTATTTTAGATATTTTAACGGAAGCAGGTTTTCAATTACGTCAGCCCGGTTGCTCAGCCTGTTTGGCAATGAATGATGATAAAATTCCTGCAGGTAAATATGCTGTTAGTACCAGCAATAGAAATTTTGAAGGCCGGCAAGGGCCCGGTAGCAGAACTTTATTGGCCAGCCCATTGGTAGCGGCCGCCGCTGCTGTTACAGGTGTAGTTACCGATCCAAGAACTTTAATGCAATAATCGTTTACAAATAATCAATTTATGGCTTACGATAAATTTACCGTTTTAAAAAGTACAGCTGTTCCCATGCCCATGGAGAACATTGATACCGATCAAATTATTCCTGCACGCTTTTTAAAAGCAACCGAAAGAACCGGCTTTGGCGATAATCTGTTTCGCGACTGGCGTTATAATGCTGATAATACGCCTAAAAAAGAATTCGTGCTAAATAATCCCTTATACTCCGGTAAAATTTTAGTGGGTGGAAAAAATTTCGGTAGTGGTAGTAGCCGCGAACATGCTGCCTGGGCCATTTACGATTATGGTTTTCGTTGTGTGGTATCCAGTTTTTTTGCAGATATTTTTAAGAACAATGCATTGAATATTGGTATTCTTCCCGTTCAGGTAAGTCCCGAATTTTTAGAAAAAATTTTCAAGTCAATTGAAACAGATCCTAAAGCTCAGTTTATCGTTGATCTGCCGGCTCAAACATTCACTATTGCAGCAACCGGTGAAATAGCTGCTTTCAATATTAATACATATAAAAAATATAATATGCTAAATGGGTTTGATGATATAGATTATCTGCAATCCATTAAACCGACAATTCAGGCATTTACTGCAAAAAGTTTTTATTAATTGACAATAATGGGTTGTATGCGAATAGTTTACAACCGGAAAGGATAGGTATCGTATGCATGAAAATAAACTGCGGCACATTGAAATAATGGATACTACCCTGCGGGATGGTGAACAAACCAGTAGTGTATCTTTTTCTGCTTCAGAAAAATTAACGATCGCACAATTATTATTAACCGAAGTAAAAGTAGATAGAATTGAAATTGCCTCTGCACGTGTATCAGAGGGTGAATTTCAGGCAGTAAAAAAAATTACACAATGGGCAAGTGATAATGGCTATCTCGATAAAATTGAAGTACTCACTTTTGTGGATGGCACTACTTCAATTGAGTGGATGATGGAAGCCGGGGCTAAAGTGATGAACCTGCTTACCAAAGGTTCGCTGAATCATTTAACCCATCAGTTAAAGAAAACACCCCAACAACATTTTAAAGAAGTTGGTGAAGTAATTGCATTGGCGCAACAGCATAAAATTGATTGTAATGTGTATTTAGAAGACTGGAGTAACGGGATGCGCCATTCTAAAGATTATGTTTTTGAATATCTTGACTTTCTGGCAACACAACCAATCAAAAGAATTTTATTGCCCGATACACTCGGTGTTTTAATTCCTTCTGAAACTAAAGAATACATTTCTTCAATTGTTCAGCGCTATCCTGATATACATTTCGATTTTCATGCCCATAACGATTATGATTTAAGCATAGCCAATGTATTAGAAGCAGTGAATGCCGGCGCCAAAGGCGTACATTTAACAGTAAATGGGATGGGCGAGCGGGCAGGTAATGCACCTTTAGCCAGTGCAATTGCTGTTTTGAATGATTATGTAAAAGATGTAAAAACTTCTGTAGCTGAAAAATCGTTGTATACCGTAAGCAAATTGGTTGAAACATTTTCGGGTTTCAGAATTCCGGTTAACAAACCTGTGGTTGGCGAAAATGTATTTACACAAACTGCCGGAATACATGCCGATGGCGACAAAAAAAACAATTTATATTTTAACGATTTAATGCCCGAACGCTTTGGACGTCAGAGAAAATATGCATTGGGTAAAACCAGCGGTAAGGCAAATATTGAAAACAACTTACAACAATTAGGGATTCAGTTATCGGATGAAGATTTGAAAAAAATAACCCAGCGTATTATTGAACTGGGCGACAAAAAAGAAGTGGTTACACAATCTGATCTTCCTTACATTCTTTCAGATGTATTAGACAGTAATTCTATTGAAGAAAAAGTACATATTGAAAATTATGTTTTAACACATTCAAAAAATCTGCGCCCATCGGTTACCCTGAAAATAAATATGGAAGGGGAAATATTTGAAGAACATGCACAGGGAGATGGGCAATATGATGCTTTTATGAATGCATTAAAAAACATTTATGCATTAAAGAAAAAGGAACTGCCGCAATTAACTGATTATGCAGTGCGTATTCCCCCCGGCGGAAAATCAGATGCTTTATGTGAAACCATTATAACCTGGTGCTATCAGAACCGCGAATTTAAAACCAGAGGATTGGATAGCGATCAAACAGTATCTGCTATAAAAGCCACCCAAAAAATGTTAAACCAGATTTAAAGCAAGTAAATAATTATGGTGCAAAAAAAAATTTTAATAGTTCCCGGCGATGGTATTGGACAGGAAGTAACCACAGTAGGAAAAAAAGTATTAGATACTATTGCAACCAAATTTTCTCATCAATTTACCTACGATACTGCTTTAATTGGGCATGTGGCTATAGAGGCTACCGGTACCCCCTTGCCGGAGGAATCATTAGTTAAAATGAAAGCGTCTGACGCGGTTTTGTTTGGTGCTGTGGGTCATCCTAAATATGATAACGATCCAACAGCAAAAGTGCGTCCGGAGCAGGGTTTATTGAAAATGCGTAAAGAGCTTGGTTTATATGCCAATATTCGCCCCATTAAATTGTTTGATGAATTACTATACGCCTCCAGCATTAAACCTGAAATTTTAAGAGGTGCCGATATTTTATTTTTTAGAGAGCTAACTGGCGATATTTATTTTGGCGAAAAAGGAAGAAAAAATAATGGCGATACTGCTTACGATGTAGCCGAATACAGCCGTTATGAAATTGAACGTATTGCCCGGAAAGCATTTGAGGCTGCAAGAACACGGCGTAAAAAATTATGTTCGGTTGATAAAGCCAATGTTATTGAAACCAGCCGTTTGTGGCGTGAAGTAGTACAACAGGTAGCATTAGATTATCCTGATGTAACTGTAGAACATCAGTTTGTAGATGCTACAGCTATGTTGCTGATTAAAGATCCTAAACGATTTGATGTGGTTGTAACCGCAAATTTGTTTGGCGATATATTAACCGATGAAGCTTCACAAATTGCCGGTTCAATGGGTATGCTGGCCTCTGCTTCCATTGGCGATGGTACCGGGGTTTATGAACCTATTCATGGTTCTGCACACGATATTACCGGTAAAGGCGTTGCCAATCCGTTAGCTTCCATCCTTTCTGTGGCATTAATGTTAGATATTTCTTTTGGATTGAAAGAAGAAGCAAATACAATTATAAAGGCTGTTGATGCGGTATTGAAAGCTGGTTTTAGAACCCGTGATATTGCTGATGCAACAACAGTTGCTGATAAAATTTTGGGTACTCAGCAAATGGGAGATATAGTGCTGCAACAGCTTAATGCTTAATCATTTCAAATTGTAAAATGATAAGTATTCTCTAGCAAAGTAAACAGATGAATGAGCATACATTTTTTAAAACGTATGTTGATGCAACTTGTTTATTTTGGTTGTAAAAACTTTACCCATATATAAATGTCTAACATAACATTGTTTTTAATGGCTGCCTTGTGTTGTATGCCTTCTAAGTAAAATTTATTTTTTTGCAGCACTTTCATTGATGCTGTGTTTTTGGAAAATACACATGCCTCTATTCTTAAATATGTTTTGTTTTGTTCAAGCAGTTGCAAAAGCTTTTCTATTGCTGCTGTTGCTATGCCCTTACCCCAAAAAGGTTCTCCAATAAAATAGCCAATTTCAACAACATGCCCGCGCTCATGTTCCTGTGGCACAAAACCGATACTTCCTACTAATTGATCATCTACCCAAATTGCATAATTCTGATAAGGATTTTTTGAACCATGTATTTCAATCCATTTTAATGCATCGGTAACAGTATAGGGTTGTGGAAAAGAATCTCTTACCTGATTAAATATATTTCTGTTATTGGCAATCACAGCTAATGCCGCGGCATCTGTTTTGTGCCAAATTTTTAAAGTTACCGGCAACATGGCATGTATTTAATAATTTTAAAATGCATATTATACAAGTGAAAGGAATTAAAAATTAATTGTCCGATGTTTCTATTTTTCTGGTTAAATAATTCGTATAATCCGGTAGTGTAAGTTCATATGGTTCATGCATAAAAGGCGATGTCATAATGAAATCTGCTGTTGAACGATCGCATGCCATGGGTATGTTCCAGGCTACACAAAGTCGTAACAAAGCTTTTACATCACTGTCATGAGGTTGCGCTTCCATAGGATCCCAAAAAAAAATCATGATATCAATTTCGCCGGTTGCAATCATACTGCCAATTTGCTGATCACCGCCTAAAGGGCCACTTAATAATTTTTTTACAGGCCGATCTAAGGCTGTTTCTATTAATTTACCGGTGGTACCGGTTGCAATTAACTCGTGTTTGGCCAATACTGTTTTATTGTATTCAGCCCACGCCATTAAATCTGCTTTCTTATTATCATGTGCTACCAATGCAATTCTTTTTCTATTTGCTAATAATCTAAATTCGGCCATATTGTTTGTTTTTATTTGGAGCTTTGAAGATACAATTTGCGCATAAACTTTGGGTATTGGTTATAAAAAAAGCCATCCCCCAGAAGAGAGATGACTTTACACTTACTAACCTGTTAAATCCAAAAATACTTATTTATGATTTTGCCGGAATGGGTTCAGCCGGAGTTGCTGCTTCTAATATTTTAGCTCTAATTTTAGCTTCAATTTCATTGGCCAAATCAGGATTATCGAGCAGCAATTGTTTAACGGCATCACGACCCTGACCTAATTTATTACTATCATAACTAAACCAGCTACCGCTTTTTTGCACAATACCTAATTCAACACCCATATCAATAATTTCCCCAATTTTACTAATACCCTGTCCAAAAATGATATCGAATTCGGCAGAACGGAAAGGTGGTGCCACTTTATTTTTCACCACTTTTACTTTTACACGGTTGCCAATGGCTTCGTCTCCATCTTTTATTTGAGAAATTCTGCGAATATCTAAACGAACGGAAGAATAAAATTTCAAGGCGTTACCACCGGTGGTTGTTTCTGGATTGCCGAACATTACCCCAATTTTTTCGCGGAGCTGATTAATAAAAATACAAATGGTATTGGTTTTACTGATTGTTGCTGTTAATTTTCGCAAAGCCTGGCTCATTAAACGGGCTTGCAAGCCCATTTTGCTATCGCCCATTTCACCTTCCAATTCGCTTTTCGGCACCAATGCAGCAACAGAGTCAATGACTACTACGTCTAAGGCGCCGGATAGGATTAATCGGTCTGCAATTTCTAAAGCCTGTTCGCCATAATCGGGTTGAGAAATTAAAAGATTATCTACATCTACCCCTAATTTCTGCGCATATACACTATCAAAAGCGTGTTCCGCATCTATAATGGCGCAAATACCTCCTTTTTTCTGTGCTTCAGCAATAACGTGTGTGGCAATGGTTGTTTTACCTGATGATTCCGGGCCATAAATTTCAATCACTCTTCCTTTGGGTAAACCACCAATTCCCAGCGCAATATCTAATCCAATGGAACCGGTAGAAACCACTTCATTCAATCTTTCGGGTTTTTCATTCATCATCATTACACTACCTTTGCCATAGTCTTTATCAATCTTATCCATGGTTAGCTTCAGCGCTTTCAATTTATCAGCATTACTCATAACTGGTTATTTTCTTTCAAAATTAATGATGCCACGAAGTTAAAGAAATAAAATTACACACACTAATAAATTTAGCAAATTTTGCTAAAAAAATTACTTAAAACTTATTTCAAAATTTTTTTGGCTTTTCTTGCACTAATGAAAACCATGTCATATTTTTCGTAATAGTTTAAGTAACTTCATAGGCTATTCTGCAAAATCCCATACCCTGTATCCGTTTGTATTTAATTAAATCTGCTGAACATGAAAAAAATATTGCTTCGGGTAGGGTTGTTTTTGCTATTGCTGATAGTAGGATTATTGGTTTACCTTAAATTTTTTCTTCCAAATGTGGACAATGCACCTATAATAACAGTAGAAATTACACCTGAAAGGGTACAACATGGCGCCTATTTGGCCAATCATGTTACGGTGTGTATGGATTGCCATTCTACCCGCAATTGGAAGAAGTATACCGGGCCATTGACTCCCGGCACAGAAGGAAAAGGGGGCGAATATTTTGGAGAAGAATCTGGTTTCCCGGGTAAATTTTATTCCAAAAATATTACACCTGTTAATTTAAAAAACTGGACCGATGGCGAAATTTACAGGGTGATGACTACGGGTGTTGATAAAAATGGGAATGCCATTTTCCCGGTAATGCCCTACACTTATTTTGGAAAGATGGATAAAGAAGACGTGTTTGATATCATTGCCTACATTAGAACGCTGCATCCTATTGAAAATGATATTCAACCCCGTTCCATCAACTTCCCCATGAATTTTATTTTAAATACACTGCCTCAAAAAGCAGTACCACTTAAAAAACCTGCTAAATCAGACACACTTGCTTACGGGCATTATTTGGTGAGTATTGCCGCTTGTATGGAATGCCATACACAAAAAGATAAAGGAAATTTGAGGATGGAATTGACTTTTGCAGGCGGACGAGTCTTTAAAATGCCCAACGGAAACGTAATTTCTGCCAATATTACGCCGGATGCAGAAACAGGTATTGGTAACTGGTCTAAAGAAAGTTTTATTGCCCGGTTTAAAACCTATAGTAATATCGCTAATTTGGAAAATATGACACCAAATAAAGTAAATACAATTATGCCCTGGTCTATGTATGGTGGAATGGATACCAGCGATTTGATAGCGATTTATGTTTACTTAAAATCCTTACCACCTATCAAAAACAAAGTGCAGCATTTTGAATTGAATGTTATTCAAAATAAATAGTGAAAAAGAAATATATTTATTGGGGGGACAGAGCTTCCGGGGTTTTAATTGAATAGCCGTTGTATCATAATTTGTCTGTTAAAGATGAATACAAAAAATGTTAACTGTCGCCGAGTTTAACTTATAATTGTAGCAGATCTCTCTATGATTCTGACAAAATTTTTTAATTTGAATTGTAAATCAGGTACTTACAACGGAAATACTGAATATGAACTTTATAAAAACTACAATAACTTTTGATGATTTTTATGGTATAGCAACGCATAATTAGATCGATACAGATTTTTTTAACATGATAATTTTTTAAAAAATGTTATAAATGAAAAAATTTAAAATATCTACTGCTCAATTTGAGAACAAAAGTGGTGATAAGAATTACAATCTTTCAATTATTGAAAAACTATCGGAAAAGGCATCTCAAGAAGGTTCTAATGTAATTGCATTTCATGAATGTTCTATTACTGGATATACATTTGCACGACAACTTACAAAAAAGCAAATGCTTGATTTAGCTGAGTTCATCCCTGAAGGTCAAAGTATTTTAAAATTGAAAAAAATTGCAAATAAATTTGATATAATTATATTAGCAGGTTTGTTTGAGAAAGACAAAAATGATAATTTATTTAATGCCTATGTTTGTGTTGATAAAAATGGTATGGTTGCAAAATATAGAAAACTGCACCCTTTCATTAACCCTTATTTAACTGAAGGAAAAGCTTATTGCATTTTTGAAATTCATGGATGGAAATGTGGAATCCTGATTTGTTATGATAATAATGTAATAGAGAACGTAAGAGCTACAACACTTTTAGGAGCTAATATCATTTTTATGCCGCATGTTACTATGTGTACCCCTTCCACACGACCTGGTTCGGGATTTGTTGACCCAAAACTTTGGAAAAACAGAGAAGCTGATCCAACATCATTACGATTAGAATTTGACGGAATGAAAGGACGAGATTGGTTAATGAAATGGTTGCCCGCAAGAGCATATGATAACGGGGTATATGTCGTTTTTTCAAATCCAGTAGGAATGGACGATGACCAATTAAAAAATGGATATTCTATGATAATTGACCCTTTCGGAGATATTCTTGCAGAGTGTTGCACTTTTGAAGACAGTCTGGTAACATCCACTATCACGCCAGAAAAACTTATTCAAGCTGGTGGGCATCGTTATATTAATGCAAGGAGACCAGAATTGTATAAGGACATTATTGGGCAAAATCACAAATCGGAACAGACAGTTGTATGGCTAAACACTAATGAAAAAAATAAAATATACCGCAAATAACTATATAATAGGGTATCCAATGTACAGTTGAATAGAATTAACCCCTTTATAGCACTACTTCGCATTTTCAAATACCCTCTTTTGAATCTTAGATTCAATGGTTTCATCCATTCATCCCTGATTTACGTTCCCACCTTTTATTTTTGGCTATATTAGCAACCAAACTTTAACCCACTGTTTCAATGATAAAACCCATTCTTGTAGTAATTGTATCACTTGCTATTTTTATATATGGATGCCATAGCAAAAGAGAAAACAATGCTGCCCAAACACCACCATCGGTTATACCGGTTGTAGATGTATTAATTGCAAGGCCGCAAAGTATTGTTTCGCAAATTGAAGCCAATGGAACTGTTGTTGCTAATGAATATGTTGAACTAAAACCCGAAGTAAGTGGCCGATTAACCTATTTGAATGTGCCCGAAGGTAAATATGTTACCAAAGGCACTGTTATTGCTACTATGAATGATGCCGATTTACAGGCACAATTGGCTAAATCGAAAGTATTGTTGCAGTTGGCAGAAATAACAGAGGCTCGCAATAAAAAATTACTTGCCATTAATGGCATTAATCAAAGCGATTATGATGCATCACTAAACCAGGTACAAAGCATACGGGCAGATATGGCGTATACCCGGGCGCTGATTGATAAAACTGTAATCAAAGCTCCATTTGATGGTGTAATGGGATTGCGACAGGTAAGTCTGGGTGCATATTTAACACCTGCCAATACCATTGCCTCTTTGCAACAATTGAATCAGGTTAAAATAGATTTTACCCTGCCGGAAGAGTATGCCCGTTATATTCGCAAAGGCAATACCGTTATGGTGCAAAGCGATGCCGCTGTTAAACCGATACAAAAAGCCACTATTATTGCCGCTGAACCACAAATTAATACAGCTACCCGTAACATTAAGATAAGAGCTGTATTGGAAGAAGGAGGGGTTAATCCCGGCGCTTTTGTAAAAGTGCTGGTAGCTACTAATCAGGATAAAAAAGCCATTTTAGTACCTACCAATGCACTGATACCCGATGATAAAAATAAACAGGCAGTATTAGTGAAGCATGGAAAAGCTTTTTTTGTAAATGTAGAAACGGGTTTACGGCAAGCCGATGCTATTGAAATTACAAAAGGTATTCAGCCTGGCGATTCTGTTGTGGTAACAGGCGTTTTATTTGCCCGTCCGCAAAATGCAGTTCAGGTGAGAAGCATTAAACAACTGACTGATTTTAGTAATTAATGCTACCCGGATTTCTGCTATTGTTCAACTTATAGATACACCGATACATGAATATATCTGCTTTATCGTTAAAACGTCCGGTATTAGCTACTGTGATGAACCTCATTATTATTTTATTCGGAATAGTGGGGTATACTTTTTTGGCTGTTCGCGATTATCCGGCAATCGATCCTCCGATTATTACCGTTTCCACCAACTATACCGGTGCTAATGCCGATATTATTGAGAGCCAGATAACAGAACCACTCGAAAAACAAATTAATGGTATTCCCGGTATTCGATCTATTTCTTCTTCCAGTAGTTTGGGCAGCAGCCAAATTACCGTTGAATTTAATTTGGGTACCGATTTAGAAGCTGCTGCCAGTGATGTACGCGATAAGGTAGGGCAGGCACAACGGGGACTTCCGCAAGATATAGATGCACCACCAACAGTTTCAAAAGCCGATGCCAACAGCGATTTTATTTTAATATTGGCCGTGCAAAGCCGCACTAAAAGCTTATTGGAACTAAGTGATTATGCCGAAACAGTTTTGCAACAGCAATTGCAAACCATTAAAGATGTAAGTTCCATTAATATATTCGGACAGAAAAGATATGCGATGCGACTATGGCTGAATCCGGCTAAAATGTTGGCACATAATATCGCATTTACTGATATTGGCAATGCACTACAAACTGAAAATATAGAATTGCCCCCCGGAAAAATTTATGGGAATAATACCGAAATGGTGATAAGAACCATGGGGCGTTTAACCAATGAACAACAATTTCGAGATTTAATTATAAAAGAAGATTCAACAGGTATTGTTCGGCTGAACGATGTAGCAAAAGTTGAATTAGGGCCTGAAAATATAGAGCAATCCTGGAAGTACAATGGCGTCAATGCAGTAGGGTTAGCTATTATTCCACAACCCGGCGCCAATAATATTGAAATTGCGAATGAGTTTTATCGCCGTCTTAAACAAATAGAATCTTCCAACAAATCTGATATTCAGTTTCATGTATTAATAGATAATACCATCAATATCCGAAAAAGTTTGGCCGAGGTAAAAGAAACATTACTCATTTCTTTTGCCTTGGTGGTATTGGTTATTTTCTTCTTTTTCAGAAACTGGCTAATTGCATTGCGACCGTTAATCGATATTCCCATTTCATTAATCGGAACTTTCTTTGTAATGTATATTGCCGGCTTTTCCATCAATATTCTAACCCTGTTAGGTATTGTACTGGCAACGGGTTTGGTGGTGGATGATGGTATTGTAGTAACAGAAAATATCTTTCGGAAGTTAGAGGAAGGCATGCCGATAAGAAAGGCTGCTTTAGAAGGCAGTAAAGAAATTTTCTTTGCAGTAATATCTACTTCCATTACGTTGGCTGTAGTATTTCTGCCGGTTATTTTCTTAGAAGGATTTGTGGGCCGCCTGTTTAGAGAGTTTGGGGTAACGCTGGCTGCTGCGGTTTTAATTTCTGCTTTTGTTTCCTTAACCATTACACCCGTTCTGAATGTGTATTTAAATACCAAAAATGCGCATGAAGGTTGGTTTTATAAAAAAACAGAACCTTTTTTTACCGGAATGGAGGCTTTATACCAACGTACATTGCAAGGCTTCATGAAAATAAGATGGATGGCCTGGGTTATTGTTGGTATATGTTTGGTATTAATTGGTTTTTTAATTAAAAACCTGCAAACAGAACTGGCACCAGTTGAAGACCGCAGCAGTATACGCTTTGTGGTAACTGCACCGGAAGGCACCAGTTATAATTATATGGTAAACTTTGTAGATAAGTTTGCCAATTATTTGTATGACTCTATACCAGAAAGAGATTTTGTTTTTGCCAGAACACCTGCCGGTCCGGGAAGCAACACATCACAGCCACGTTTGGGCTTAATTGATCCTACATTAAGAACCCGTAGCCAGGCAGATATAGCTAATGAACTCCAAAAAAAATTAGGCCAGTTTAATGATGCCCGCATTTTTGCTATTCAGGAGCAAACTATTTCTGTTGGTTTGGGTTCAAGAGGTTCTTTGCCTATTCAATTTATTTTGCAAAATCAGGATTTGAATAAACTGAAAAATATAATCCCTAAATTTTTAGAAGAGGTTCGGAAGGATAAAACTTTTGCCAATGCAGATGTTAATATCAAGTTCAATAAACCGGAAGTACAACTTACAGTTGATAGGATGAAAGTAAAAGACCTGGGCTTAAGTACTGCCGATGTGGTTGGTGCCATTCAGGCTGCATTCAGTGGTGGACGATTGGCTTATTTTATCATGAATGGTTATCAGTATCAGGTAATTGCACAGATTAATCGGTCAGGAAGGAATAATCCTGATGATATTAAAAATGTATTTCTTCGTTCTAAAACAGGCGAAATTATTCCTTTGGATGCGGTAGTTCATTTAGAAGAAAACAGTAACCCGGCTACGTTATATCACTTCAATCGCTATAAGTCGGCTACTATTTCTGCTTCATTGGCTGAAGGTAAAACCATTGGTGATGGTATTAATGCCATGCAGGCAATTTCAAATCGGTTGTTAGATGAAACTTATCACACGGCGCTGAATGGCCCGTCCCGGGATTATGCAGAAAGTTCTTCTAACATTCTGTTTGCTTTTATCTTAGCATTAATACTGATTTATTTGGTATTGTCGGCTCAGTTCGAAAGTTTTCTGGATCCGTTTACCATTATGTTAACTGTACCACTGGCGCTGGCAGGTGCTTTGCTTAGTTTGTTTCTTTTTCACCAAACACTCAATATATTTTCTGAGATTGGTATGATTATGTTGATTGGCCTTGTTACTAAAAATGGTATTTTGATTGTAGAATTTGCCAATCAAAAAAGAGGCAATGGGTTAGAAAAAGAAGCAGCAGTTGTGCAGGCTGCTACTCAACGCTTAAGGCCTATTTTAATGACGAGTCTGGCTACTTCATTAGGCGCTTTGCCTATTGCACTGAGTTTAGGGGCAGCTTCAACCAGTCGTATTCCCTTAGGTATTGTTGTGGTAGGCGGTATTTTGTTTTCACTAATTCTTACCCTGTTTGTTATTCCTGCTGTATACACATATATTTCTGGAAAACACAAGCATAAAGAGTTTGAGATTATTGAATAAGGCAGCTGCTTTTAATTTGTCAATTTGTATGAACTGATGAAAATCAGTACATGTATTGTATACTTACCATTAATTTTGTACAAAAAAATGCGTTTAGATATTGCGAATATCCGGAAAGATTATAAGTTGCAATCTTTTGACGAATCAGATTGCGCTGATAATCCGTTTACTCAGTTTGAAGCTTGGTGGAACCAGGCTATAGAAAGTGAAATTGATGAAGTCAATGCCATGACGTTAGCTACTGCTTCAAAAACAGGGTTACCTTCGGCCCGTATTGTATTGTTGAAAGATTATAGTGAAAAAGGCTTTGTTTTCTACACCAATTACAATAGCTATAAAGGCAGGGAGTTAGAAGAAAATCCACATGCTGCATTGGTATTTTTTTGGAAAGAATTAGAGCGACAGGTGCGTATACAGGGTTTGGTAGAAAAAGTTCCTGCGTCAGAAAGTGATGTCTATTTTCAACAAAGGCCTGTGGGCAGCCGTATTGGTGCCTGGGCATCGCCTCAAAGTGCTGTTATAGCCAATCGGTCAATTTTAGAAAATGAGGTATTGTTGTTTGAAAATAAATTTAAAGAAACTGCTATTCCACGCCCTCAGCACTGGGGTGGATATGTGGTAAAGCCTACTGCCATTGAATTTTGGCAGGGTAGAAGCAGTAGGCTACACGACAGAATTCAGTATACTTTACAACCCGGTGGCAGCTGGAAAAAAGTTCGACTGGCACCATAACGGTAATGGGTTTACTGTTTCTGTTGGCTATGCTTTGGTTTTTTATAATTGAGTACCATTTAATTGCACAATTATTCCGAAAGTTTTATTTTATTGAAGTAATTGTTTTATTTCCGGACTGTTATAATCGCCCATACCGGTTTGCTGGTGAATAATTTTCCCATCTGCATCAAAAATAAAAGTGGTAGGAATCCCCTCTACATTAAATAAAGCAGGAAGTTCCTGCGCAGGATAATACACGGGCATGGTATATCTTTTATCTTTCATAAACTGGATGGCTTTGCTAAAATCATCATCCATTGAAAGAAATACAAAAGCCACTTTACTGCTGTCGGTGCTGCTGTATAAAGTTTGTAAAGAAGGCATTTCGGCACGGCAGGGCGGGCACCAGGTGGCCCAAAGATTTACTAAAACTTTTTTTCCTTTGAATGCATCTTTGATGTTGATTACATTTCCGGCTGCATTTTTTATATTGAATATTGGTAATGCACTGGCATTGCTGTTAACAGCAGGTGGTGGAGGAGGCGGAACTGAGTTGCTACCTGGAGCCTGCATATTTTCATTATTCCCACTATTTTTACAGCCTGTAAATGTGATAAAACTTGTAACAAATACAAGTATTAAAAATTTGGTTGTTATTTGTTTTATTGACATGAATCTATAGTTTTAAATTTTAAAAATCTTTTTATTTTATTTATTTTTTTATATATTTACTGATTACAATGTGCACACAAACCTTTAATGAGTACATCGGTTTGATTGGTTTGAAAACCTTTGGGCAATACAATGGCCGGCGATGTAATATGGTCCAGGCAATATGTGGTGCCGCATTTGTCGCAGATAAAATGAATGTGGTTATCATGGTGATGCCCTTCGGAACAATCATCTTTACACAATGCATATAAAATGGAATTATCCGGACTGGGAATGGTGTGAATTAAACCTTTCTCAACAAAAATCTGCAATGTACGGTAAATAGTTACCCTATCAAACTGATCGCCGGTTTTTTCTTCAATTGCAGCATGGGTTAGTGCACCGTTCGATTGATGAAACAGTTGCAAAATAGCCAGTCTGCTGGGGGTAATACTTAAACTGTTTTTTTTTAATATTGAATTGATTGCATTGGGCATATTGCAAATAGGTATTTTATTTCGCCTTGTTATTATCGGGTTGTTCTTTTAATAATTCCTCAATATCGTGTTTTAATTTATCTAATTCATCTTTTTTCAGCGTATCATACACCTGGCCGCGTACAATGCCGTTTTTATCTACCAGTGCTACAAATTGGGTATGAATAAAATCATCTTTTATGTCGTTTACAGCATTTTTAGGATCATCAATGCCATAACTGTAGCGTGCCATTTTATACAAACTGTCTTTTCTTCCCGTTAAAAATTCCCATTGTTGGGTATTTACCTGCATTGAGTCTGCATACCTTCTCATTCTTGGCACTGAATCTGTTTCAGGATCGCAGGTGTGTGAAAGTATCATAAAATCTGGTCGTCCTTTAAACGTTTCATAAATGGATTTTAAATTGTTGTTCATTCTTGGGCAAATGCCTTTACAAGTGGTAAAAAAATAATTAACAACACATACCTTGCCTGCAACATCTGCATTGGTAATATCTTTCCCATCCTGATTGGCAAAACGGAAAGGTTGCACCGTACTTCTTTCCGTTAAGGTACTTCGCTTAAACATGTCGGTTACTCTTGAAATAACAAACATGAAAACAGCAATTAATGCAATAAAAAACAAACCATAACCTAAAGCCTTCTTATTCATCTGCTCAAATTTAGACTACAAATTTACGGTAACGTTCAGATAAATGTATTTTGTGTAATAGTGCCATCATTCAATTTCTAAATAGATCGTATATTCTTCGTAAACTTTAACAATTCAGCTGTTTTTAAAAAAGAATTTAGTTGGTTACAAAATTTAAGATAATTGTAAAGCAAACGGTAATAAAATTGTCAGCCCAATTGAACAAGATGGAGAAGAAATTACTCAATTATTCAAGAATTACTTAAAATTTATTACTGCAAATGAAAAGGTTACAGCAAAGCAGTATGCAATTAGTTTCCGTATGTTTTAAGAATTGATGCAACTGATAAATCCTCATCAAATCAATAAGTGGCCAATGAGTACCATACCCGGAAGGTGATACCTGATAAAAATTTCTTTGAAGATTGTTGGCTGATTTTAATTTAGGTGATATTTTTTCCAACGATATTTTTAGTTGTTTCCCATCAATACTTATAATCATTGATGTTTCATCGAACGTGATGTCTTGTCCTGTATGGTATACATTGCAATCATGGTACTAATTTTTAAAGTATTGGTTCCAGGTGTCTACAATCAGATCGAAGTGCTGGTAGATAATTTTTTTTAATTTCTCTATTTGCTGACGGTGTCATAATTATGTGCGAAAGCTTCTTTTATTTTAACCTAATCAACCCAAAACCAGAATTTACATTCCATATCACCTTTTTCTGCATGAATATGAATGGGTTCATTCCCCTTGTTAGAGTAGAAAAAAAGTTGCCAACCAAAAATGTAAAAGACAGTAGGCAAACTATGCAAGTTTACTGAATTTGTTGGACAGATTTTACCAGATTTTATATCCTTCTTTGAAATATTTTTTTTGCAACAAAGTTGCATTATATTATCTTTGCAGCATGCAATTCAAAAAGGTAAACTGGGACATGTTGGGCATTGTTACTTCGGTAGCCTGCGCCATTCATTGCGGTTTATTACCCATTGTATTAACCAGTTTACCCCTGTTTGGAATAGAAATTATTCACAACCGGGCTTTTGAATTCTTCATGATTTTTTTAGCATTTGTAATTGGGGCTTTTTCACTGCTAAGGGGCTATTTATACAAGCACCATCAATTAAAGCCGCTCATTATTTTCTCGGTGGGCATTCTGTTCTTGCTGGCAAAGCAAATATGGCATCACTGGGAAATTGTTTTATTAATACCGGCGGTTATTTTAATTGTATATGGACATTTGTTAAATAATAGAACCTGCAGTTACCGTTCGGCCAGTGCCAATGATGCTGCAAAAGTAATGGTACCAACAGATCATTTGCATCAAAAAGCAGTATAAAATTCATTGAATTTTTGAATAAAGCAGCCATTTAAAATTGCATGAGCCCTGTCAGGCTTTAAAAGGGAGTATCTTCTTTTCTAAAATAATGTTTGTCTAATCCCAAACGGTTCATGTATTGGCGGTAACATTGTTCAATATAATATCCAAATTCCAGATCGTTCAGCATTTTTAAAATATCATAATCAGGCCTGTATTTAACCATAAAACTGTCTAATTGCGGAGAAGAAAGCCCGGTAATTTTTTTTACAAAACCCTTATTGAAACGATGGTCAATATAAGCATCCTGCTCCTGCTGAATTAATCTGCGTTGTAATGATTCTATACTTTGATTGCGTTTGCGGCGAAAAAGGTTAATAATTTCATCTAAATCTAAACCTACAGTAACACTGCCTGGGTTATAACCCGATGGTCCATCACTTAAACGAAGGCCCGGTTTTCTAAAGTTAAAAATTTTGGCATAGTCCTGTCTGTTTTGAATTGAATCTAATCGATAATTACGATTCCGAACACTTACATCGGGCAAATTATATGCGTTTAGAAAAATTTGAATATTGAATGCGTCTGTATTAGAAATGGTATCAACCGGATATTTCATGGTGGTTTTATTCAGTAATGAAAACCAGATAGAGTCATGTGGATTGACCATTATACTGTAATGCCCCAGCGAATCGGTAAGTGTACCCCTGCCGGAAGAGGTAATTACAGCCACTGCTTCTATAGGCCTTCTGGCAGAAATATCATAAACAGTACCACGTATCGGAAAAGCTTTAGCGGGTTGCTGGCCATGCAATTCGGCTATTCCACAAAAAAATAATATGGTAAGTAAGTAAAAATATTTAGTCAAACTGTTCAATTGGTGCTGTAATATTAAAGCCAAATCTATAAAGCAGCGCTGCTTAAAGCAGGAATTAACATGTTATTTGAAGATTTTTTTAAAACAGCCTCGTTAAAATTTATTTTCTATAATATAAGGCAGCATATTGCGCCAGGTTGGCCAGTCATGTACCACATCGGGGCCCCATATTTCCAAATCGTTCCAAATACCTTTATCCCATAAAACTTTCGAGAATCTTTTTCCAGACTCGGGGTCTTCATGTGTACCGGCACCGGAATAAATATGAATATGATGGCTGGCTTTAATTTTATCTAAATACCAGTGATCAGCCAGATTGGGTATGTAATGAATAGGGCTGTTATAATACACTTGCTCATCCCAATAACCTTTTGTATATTCTGTTAAATCATATACGCCACTCATGCTAATGGCTCCATTGATGATATCAGGTCTTTTTAAAAATAAATTCATGGCATGCAGGGCACCAAAACTGGCACCACAGGTAAAAATATGTGTATTGGCACTGGTGTGGTTCCGAATATAAGGCACCACTTCATTGTGTACATATTCATTGAACTGATTTTGGCGAATGGCTTTGTGGGCTGATTCCATTTCATCATTCATCCAACTTTGTTTATTCATGCTATTGATACTGAATACTTTAATTTTTCCGGCATAAATAAATGGTGAAAGGGCTTCAATTAACTGAAAGCGTTCATATTCCAAAAAATCGGCGGCGGCAGTGGGTATTAATAAAACCGCAAATCCAAAATAACCATAAACGGCAATGGGCATTTCTTCCTGCAATGCCGGACTATACCAGGAAGTTATTTCTTTTACCATACAGGAATTATCAGTTTACAGGCAGTTTCTTTTTATTTCTTTCCAAACATCTCTAAAACACTGGGCTGCATAAGTGTTGGCTGCATAGGTTTCTAAAGGAGCCTGATGTATGCCCATTTTTTCGATATCACTAAGATAAGGGATATAATTTTTTAGAAATAGCTTGTCTTTATAAAATTCGTTCATGGTTTCGTGATGCAAATTTTTTCGGTGGTCTACCATGCTGAAAAAACATTTTATTTTTTCGATATTTAAATCATTGTCTTTAAAATATTGCAAAACAGTTTCAAATGAGCGAATGGATAAAGTGGTAGGGATATTGGGCATTAAAATCCAGTCGGCCGTAAAGAAAATAGCTTCATGCAGAATAGATAATCCCGGCGGGCAGTCAATCATCACCAGGTCATATTCTTTTTTAAAACTGTTAATGAGCGCCGCAAATTTCTTTTTAAACTGTTTCATTTCATTCAATAAAACATCTGCATAACGGGCAGAAAGATCGGCAGGTATTACCGATAAATGTTCATAGGCCGAAGGCATTACCGCATCGGCAATATCCATTTCCTGTAATAAAATTTTTTTCGACTCATTTTTTGTGCCGGGTGTAACAGCAAGGTAAAAGGAGGCGGAACCCTGGGGGTCTAAATCCCATACCAATGTTTTTTTACCTTCTTTAGCAGCTAAATAAGCCAGGTTAACGGCGGCGGCAGTTTTGCCAACACCTCCTTTCAGATTGTAAAATGCTAATGTGACCATACCTTAAATATACAAAACATTTGAATGCATGAAATATTCTATACACTTTTTTTGCAAAAGAATGGCCGGAAAAATGAAAGAATGATTTGTGATAAAATTATACTGACAAAATTAGCCAAAGATACTGAAGATGGGAGTCAGAATGGGAGGATGCCAATCAGGTTATATAATTTTATGCAACTCTTTTAAGTGTTTGCGCAGGTGATTGATAGCTGTATACAGTGTAACCACAAATCCATTGTGCGGCATATTTTGCTATAAAACTACCCAAAAGAATGGGGATAAAGAGGCTATAGCCGCCTGCTACCAAACCACAGGTTAAAAACAGTGAGGTGAGCGGTGCATCAATTGCAGCACTGAGCATAGCAGCAGCACCTACCAATGCAAAATTAATGACAATAAGATGTAGACTAAAGTAGTGATTCAATACCAAAGCCACCAACATACCCAGAACGGCACCGGTTACAATACTGGGTGCAAATACACCACCATCGCCGCCGGCACCCAATGTTAAAGAGGCGACCAACGGTTTTAAAAGCACAATAGTCAGAAGTATACAGGCAAAAGTGATGGAAAAAGCCGCTTCATTGGCTTTGTTGATTAACGCAGGTAAAGCATGATAACTATCACCATATAATTGAGGAAAAAACAGGATGGCAATACCTACCAAAATGGCACCCACATTCACACGGATAAAATTATTGTTGATTTTTGCGAAACGTGCCTTGGTAAAAATGACCAACTTGGTAAAACACACCGCCACAAAGCCGGAAATAATGCTCAGTAAAACAAAATAGGGGATGGCTTCCATTTTCCATCCGGCCACAGAAAATTTAAATAACTTTTCTCCTTCCATGGCTTGCAACATGAGCCAGGAAACACCGGCTGCAATACCACTACTCAATACTATGGTTTTTGAAATCTTTCTTGCTATTACCTCAATCGCAAACAGAAATCCTGCCAAAGGGCTGCCAAATAAAGTGGCGATACCTGCCGCAACACCAGCAGTTATTAACTCGGTTTTATAAATATTTGCAATACTGCCCTTTTTGTGTGCAGTGGCACCCACTGCTGCAGTTGCCACCACGGTAGATACTTCTACACCGGTAGATCCGCCAAAAATAACTGTTAAAAAACCATTGAAATAATGCGAGGGTATTTTATAGGTGGGCAATTCATTTTTTCTATTGGAAATGGTAGTATAAATTTCTTTAATGCCTTTGTTTTGTTTGCCTTTAAAAAGGTATTTTCTTAAAAAATAAATCAGTGTAATGCCAACCGAAGGTAAAATGAAGAAAGCGAACTTAAAATGACTTGCAGTTTTAAAAATTTGTGTTTCATAGTGTGCAGTAATCATTTTTAAAGAATCGGCCAGTAATATAGAAAGTAACGATACAATTATGGTAGTAATCAATAATTTTAAATAGTGAATGAGTATAATATTATAACGCATGCAGTGCAGAATTTAATGAATACATTTCAACAGATTGGTAAACAAGGTGCATGTACCAAATTGATTGCAAAATTAAATATAAGTGATGCAGGTATTTGTTAAAATGCTAATAATCCGGTTAAATACAGGCTGCACATCAAACTGCAATTGATGAAGAAACAATTATTGCAATGCTGAAATTATTGAAGGGCAGGTTACAACAAATTATTTTCAATAGCATATTTAATCAGTTCTGCATTGTTGTGAACATGCATTTTACTTAGAATACGTGCCTTATATGTACTAATGGTATTTACGCTAAGTGATAGGGCCTCAGATATTTCTGAAATTGTTTTTCCTTTAATAATGAGCTGTAAAACCTGAAATTCACGATCTGAGAGTTGTTCGTGTGGTGCTTTTTCAAAATCATCGCCATAAGCTTCGGCTAATATTTCAGCTACTTCCGGGGTAATGTATTTTTTCCCTCTTAATAATGTATTAATGGCTGTTACCAATTCTTCGGGGGCACTTTCTTTGGTTAAATAGCCGGAGGCGCCGGCACGTATGGCCCTAAGTGCATATTGTTCAGGCGCATGGGTACTGAGCACCAGAATGGGTATGTGCGGACTAATATCTTTAACTTGTTTAATGGCATCTATACCCGATAACCCAGGCATGGAAATATCAGAAATTATGATATCCCACTTTTGTTTCATCACTTTTTTAATTAAATCGGTACCTTCTGAAACCTCTTCTATTTCTGCAGAAGGGAAAGATTTTTCCAATATCATGATTAACCCTTTTCTCAACACATTGTGGTCGTCGGCTAAAATTATTTTCATGTGAATATTTTATTTTCTAAATTTTCAATATAAAATTCACACATAAAATTTTCTTTGCTGAGCAATGCAATCGCAAGAAAGTTTTATGGTTCATTTCATAGGAATTTATCCAATCCGTTTTTTGCTTTTTTAATGGACCTTGTTGCAAATATATCTACTTCATGAAAAAACACCCTGAAAGATTATGCAACTGGTAAGATAGACTTTTTTTTTGATACTACAAAGCGCAGGTTAAAATGATTACAAAGGGTGGTATTAAAAGTACATCAAAAAAATGGCATCCCTGGAAAGGGACGCCCATAAATCCTATATCCTATGAAAAACCAAAACGTTTTTAACCCCCTAACCCAGAAAACATTCTGTAATTCAATACAGCAAATGTGAGGTTTTTTAACCAATCACCACTTCACCCATTAGTATGATTTTTTCTAATAGAATTGGAAGAATATGACGCCATAAAGCAGCTTTATAATCCATAAATGGCAAATAGTTGCAAAGTAGGCTGCGGCTATATTTTATTGGCATAAAATGGCAATAATTTCAAAGCAGTTTTTTTCAACCACATTTATGCGGTTTTTTATTGCAATTACCTACAGCCAGTTGCGCAATTTGGCAATGGCTGCAGTGCGGGAAGTAACTTCCAGTTTGCCATATATATTGGCAATATGTGTTTTAATGGTATTCACAGATAAATAAAATGCTTCTGCCATTTGCTGGTTGGTTTTGCCATCATAAATGGCATTTAAAATTTCAAATTCCCGTTCACTCATGGGTTTTACCAAATGCCTGTTAATGGCTTTCAGCGAAAGTATGGGGTAGGCGGCTTTGTGTTGCTGCGCATGGTTGTGCAGGGCAATTTCCAGATTTACCAGTACATCTTTTTCATCGAAGGGTTTTACAATATAGCCCGCTGGTATGGTTTTAATGGCACGTTCCAAAGTAAGCCTGTCGGCATGTGAGGTAAGGAATACAAAGGGTAATTTGTATTTGGCATTAATTACTCCGGCAAGATCAATGCCATCTCTTTCTTCATGCAAATTAATATCCAATAAAATAGCATCAGGTAAATTGGTCTCTAATTCCTGTAAGGCATCAGAGGTATTATAGGCAATACCGGATACACAAAAATCAAGATTGGTTAGGCATTGTGCAATATCAGCAGCAATCAGCGGCTCATCTTCAATAATTAATATTTTAATTTCACTCATATACAGCAGTTGCTTTTTTGTACAAAGGAATGATAAGGGTTACCGTGGTTCCTTTTGTGCCGTCAATATACAAATCTGCTTTCAATTTTTGAATAAATGAATGTATTAACTGATAACCCATTGTAGTGAATTGGTGGTGTTGAAAATCATCGGCAAGCCCAACACCATCATCTTTTACCTGTAAAATTAATTTATCCTGCCACGTGTGGAGTGAAACCCAAAGATGTCCGGAATCCCTACCCTCAAATGCATATTTTAAAGCATTGCTGATAAGTTCATTTAAAATAAGCCCAATGGGTATCAGGTTGTCTATTTCTAACTGAACCGGGTCTATTTGCATGTTGAGGTGAATTTGCCCTTCATTTACTTTATAAGAGTTAAACAGATTGGTGGTTAACTTTTCAATATATTCCTGCATATTTATGCCGGCAAAATTTCCTTCAACATATAAATTTTGATGGATCAATGCCATTGCTTTTACCCGGTCTCTGGCTTCTTTAATGGCTGCAACGGCTTTTTCGTCCTGTATGGTTTTGCTTTGCAGGTTTAATAGGCTGCTAATTACCTGAAGGTTGTTTTTTACACGATGGTGTATTTCTTTTAAAAGTACCTCTTTATCAGCCAGTGATTGTGTAATGATGGTATTTTTATGGGCCAACTCATTATTTAGTTTTTCTTTGTTGTGATACAATATTAAGATGGTACCTAAACTGAAAGTAAGCATAATTAAACCAATACTGTAAAAAATAATAATATTTTTTTTGTCTTTCAACGCCAGGCTCTTTAGCTCATTGTCTTTATTCAAAATTTCAATTTGCTGGTCTTTTTGTTTGGATTCGTATTTTGCAGATAAATCATTGATGTTTCGTATGTTTTCTTCTGTTCTTAATGAGTCTGCATTTTCTTTGTAGGCTTTATAATAAATCAGTGCTTTTTCAGAATCGCCAGTAGCTTCATAGGCGTCGGTTAGTATTTTGTAGAAATAGCAGTTGAGTTCTATTTTATTGTTATCGCCCACTGAAGGCAGGTGTAAGCCCTGTTCCGCATAATTAATGGCGATGGGATATTCTTTTTTGCCCAAATAAGCTTCGCCTAAACCTACCAGCAAATAGGAATAAACGGTTACATCCTTATTGATATTTGGTATAACAGCAATTTTATTAAAATAACCCAGGGCACGGTTGTACTGATTTTTTCCATTGTAACAGAAACCCATGTTTAAATAGGCGTTGTGTAACAGGTTGGGTGACGAAGCTTTTTCTGCAAAACGGATAGATTTGTTTAGAAAATAAATGGCACTATCGTATTTTTTTTGGCGTTGGTATACATCGGCCATGTTACTGTAAATATTGGCCAAATCGTCGGTATCTTTTCTATCAGTATAAATTTGTAAAGCTTCATTCAGGTAATAAATGGCATTCGTATAACTTTTGGTAAGACTATACAGTATACCAATGTTATTATAAGTGTCTGCTACCTGTATTTTATTGTCTAATTTATTGCGGGTTTCCAATGCTCTGAAATGCCAAAACAATGCACTGTCTAAACGCCCTTCCAAATAATAAGAAAGTGCCATATTATTTTGTGCATTGCCCAATCCTGCTTCATCATTGTGTTTTAAATTAATGTAAATAGCTTTTTGTAATAAAAATCTCGATTTGTAAAATTCATGTTGTAAATCATAGGCCTGCGCCAGATTATTAAATACTTTGGCCTGTAATAATTCATTGGGCAATTTATTGCAAAGTAATAAAGCTTTTTCGCCATATAAAACAGCTTTTTGCGGGTCAATGGAAAGATAGCTAAAGCATAATTTGTACAATCCTTCTATTTTAATACTGTCTGTAGTACCATTATAGACCATTTCTTCCAGTGAATCTAAAGTGGGCAACTGGCCAAATGAATGGATGGTAAAGGCGAAGGTAAAAAGTACAAAAGCAGCAAATGACTTCATTCTTCAAAAATAAAGGTATATAGGCAAGTGATTGTACTAAACAATATACTCTATTTTATTCGGAAAAAGAAAAAATAGAAGGGCTGCCAGATGAGTTTTTTGAATAGCGATTTAAAAAAAGTTGCCTTGGTATTTTAAAATAAGCTTATCTGCCGCGCTTGAAGGTTAAAAAAATATTTTTTTTGAAAGGTGAGGCGTATTTTAAATAATACAAAAGTTACCTGCTATTGGGTTTTTGCATTTTTTAATGTTTCTAATTGTTCCTGTAAAGCAAACATTTTATCGCGCAGATGGGCGGCTTCAATAAACTCTAAATCTCTGGCTGCTTTTTCCATTTGTTTTTTGATTTGCTGAATGGCTTTCTCCATTTGTGGAATGGTTTGATAAGTAACTTCAGCTTCTGCAGCTACTAATGTGTTCAACTGAGCTGCATCATCTGTACCTGTATTTTCTTCATTCTTAATATCCAAAACAGCGGTTTGCTGCATAATTTGCGCAATTGATTTTTTTATGGTGGTGGGGGTAATATTGTGTTCAATATTGTAGGTAATTTGTTTTTCTCTTCTGCGGTTGGTTTCATCAATGGTGCGTTGCATGCTTTCGGTAATCTTGTCTGCATAAAAAATTACCAGCCCGTCTACATTTCTGGCTGCACGACCTGCTGTTTGTGTTAATGATTTTTCGTTACGTAAAAAGCCTTCTTTATCTGCATCTAATATCGCTACCAAAGAAACTTCCGGTAAGTCAAGCCCTTCCCGTAATAAGTTTACACCTACCAAAACATCAATTTCTCCGAGGCGCAGTTGCCGGAGTATTTCAACACGGTCTAATGTATCTACATCACTGTGAATGTATTTTGATTTGATGTTAATGCGGTGCAGGTATTTATCCATTTCCTCTGCCATACGCTTGGTAAGGGTAGTTACTAAAACGCGGTCGCCTTTGCGTACACGCTTATCAATTTCATCTAATAAATCATCAATCTGGTTAACAGATGGGCGTACTTCAATGGGTGGGTCTAATAAACCTGTAGGCCGCACCACTTGTTCAATTACTACACCGCCCGTCTTTTCCAGCTCATACTCTCCTGGGGTAGCACTTACAAAAATGGTTTGTCCAATTAAATTTTCAAATTCATGAAAATTCAATGGGCGGTTATCTAAAGCGCTGGGTAAACGAAAACCATATTCTACCAACACAAGTTTCCTGCTTCTGTCGCCTCCATACATGCCTGCTATTTGTGGAATGGTTTGGTGGCTTTCATCAATAACACATAAAAAATCTTTAGGGAAATAATCTAATAAGCAAAACGGACGGGTACCGGGTTGACGACGATCAAAAAAACGAGAATAATTTTCAATACCATTACAATAACCCAGTTCACGAACCATTTCCAGATCATACTCCACCCGCTCTTTAATACGTTGAGCTTCAATAAACTTACCAATACGGTTAAAATATTCTACCTGCTCACGCATCTCATCCTGAATTTCATAAATTACCTGTTGCAAAATATCTTTTGGTGCCAGGTATAAATTTGCCGGGAAGATGGCTGCATTTTCCAATGTGCCTATTCTTTTTCCGGAAATCAAATCCAGACTTTCAATGGTTTCAATTTCATCGCCAAAAAAACAAACCCGGTAACCATAATCGGCGTAGGGTAAATTGATATCAACGGTATCGCCTTTTACACGGAAAGTTCCTCTGCTAAATTCAACCTGCGAACGGCTGTATAATGCATTGACCAAAGCATGTAAAAAGCCTTGACGAGAAATTACCTGACCTTGCTGAATACGAATAATACCATTTTCATAATCGGTTGGGTTTCCCATGCCATAAATACAGCTAACGCTCGCCACCACAATAATATCTCGCCGGCCGGTTAACAGTTGTGAGGTAGCCTGTAGGCGCAGTTTGTCTAACTCCTCATTAATGCTTAAATCTTTTTCAATATAAGTATCACTCACTGGCATATATGCTTCCGGCTGATAGTAATCATAGTAGCTAACAAAATAACCAACGGCATTATTGGGGAAAAACTGTTTAAACTCGCCATACAGTTGTGCTACCAGTGTTTTATTGTGCGTTAGCACCAACGTAGGGCGTTGCACTTGATGAATAACATTGGCAATGGTAAATGTTTTACCGCTACCGGTAACACCCAGTAAGGTTTGATAGGTTTCGCCGGCTTGTAACCCATTTACCAATTGTTGAATGGCTTCAGGCTGATCGCCGCTGGGTTGATAAGGTGCATTTAACTGAAAAGGCATGTTGCAAATTACTGCAAAGCCTTAAGAAAAAGCATTTTTGTTCAGGTAGATGTAAGAATGAAATTTTTTTGAAAAGCAATATGGATAAAAAAATAGTGCAGTAATAGCAAGTGAAATAAAACGAATTGAACCATTAATCCTCCAGCTTTTTAAAATTTAAACGGATGTTTTCATATTCTTTTGTACTGGTGTAGGTTAATGTTTTTCTTCGAATTCTGAATGGAACTTTATCTAATTCATACAACCTTTCTACAGGATAAATTCTGGTAATATAGCCGTGTTTTTGATTCAATGTGTTTGGAATGTGTAAAGCAATAAAGTTGTAGGTTTGTACAATCATTGAATCAAAATCATGGGTAAAAATTTGTACAACATTTTTTGATTTAGAAAAATTTACGTCATATAAAATAGCGTTGTTTTTAAACAGGCTCACTGCTTCAATATAAATAGGATCTTCTTTGTCGGCCAATAATGAAATTTTATATACCATTAAAAATGTTGGTACACAGGCATGATTATAGATATTGTCTATAGTCACATAAAGGTTATAAATAAAAATTATTTTCTGATTGTTGTAAATTTGGTTTTTCTAAACACTGAAAACGATTAAAAATGGAAAATATCACAAATCACGAAACAGCAACACACAAAATGAATGGTGAATTCAAATGTCCCTTTACCAATGGAATGCTGAAGAAAGGTGCGGGTGGTGGCACCAGTATTCATGACTGGTGGCCTAACCAGTTGAAACTAAATATTCTCCGCCAGCATTCTTCCCACTCCAACCCTATGGGTGATAAGTATAAGTATGCAGAGGAATTTAAAACACTCGATTTAGCTGCAGTAAAAAAAGATATTTTCGAGCTGATGACCACCTCTCAGGACTGGTGGCCGGCCGATTATGGCCATTATGGCCCGTTCTTTATTCGCATGGCCTGGCATAGTGCCGGCACATATCGTATTCACGATGGCCGCGGAGGGGCAGGCTCCGGCTCTCAAAGATTCGCACCTTTGAACAGTTGGCCCGATAATGCCAATCTGGATAAAGCACGCAGGTTGTTATGGCCCATTAAACAGAAATATGGTAAAAAAATATCTTGGGCCGATTTGATGGTACTTGCGGGTAACTGTGCACTTGAATCAATGGGTTTCAAAACCTTTGGTTTTGGTGGCGGCAGAGAAGATGTGTGGGAGCCTGAGCAAGACATTTATTGGGGCTCAGAAACCGAATGGTTGGGCGATAAGCGTTACACCGGCGATCGTGAACTGGAAAATCCGCTGGCAGCCGTTCAAATGGGCCTAATTTATGTAAACCCGGAAGGTCCTAACGGTAATCCCGATCCGTTAGCTGCTGCTCGTGACATTCGCGAAACGTTTGGTCGTATGGCTATGAACGATTATGAAACAGTGGCATTGATTGCTGGTGGGCATACTTTCGGTAAAACACATGGTGCGGCTGATCCTTCTAAATATGTTGGGCGTGAACCAGCAGGTGCAGATATTGAAGAACAAGGGTTAGGCTGGAAGAATACTTTTGGAACGGGCAACGGAACAGATACCATTACCAGTGGTTTAGAGGGAGCCTGGACAAAAACACCAACAAAATGGGATAATAATTTTTTTGAAACGTTGTTTGGATATGAATGGGAACTCACCAAGAGTCCGGCCGGTGCATATCAATGGAAGCCCAAAAATAATGCAGGTGCCGGAACGGTGCCAGATGCACAGGACCCCTCAAAAGGCCACGCTCCATTTATGCTAACCACCGATTTGGCATTGCGTTTAGACCCTGTGTATGAAAAAATATCCAGACATTTCTATGAAAATCCCGATGAGTTTGCAGATGCTTTTGCAAAAGCCTGGTTCAAATTAACACATCGTGATATGGGGCCAATTGCACGCTATCTCGGCTCTGAGGTACCTAAGGAAGTGCTCATCTGGCAAGATCCCATCCCTGCTATTACATTTCAATTAATAGACGATAAAGATATTGCTGCACTCAAGGTTACAATACTGAATTCCGGCTTGTCTGTTTCTGAACTGGTATCTACCGCCTGGGCATCTGCATCCACTTTCCGTGGCTCTGATAAACGTGGTGGTGCTAATGGTGCCCGCATTCGTTTGGCGCCACAGAAATACTGGGAAGTGAACAACCCTGCTCAGTTGAATAAAGTGCTGGATATATTTGAAAGCATTCAAAATAAATTCAATGCTTCACAATCGGGCAATAAAAAAGTTTCACTGGCAGATTTGATTGTTTTGGGTGGATGTGCTGCTGTGGAGAAAGCAGCAAAAGATGCCGGATTTACAATCACTGTTCCTTTTACACCCGGACGTAATGATGCTGCACAAGCGCACACCGATGTGGAATCATTTGCAGTATTAGAGCCTGTTGCTGATGGATTTCGCAATTATAAAAAAGCAAACGCTGCCTATGCTGCATCGGTAGAAGAAATGTTGATTGATAAGGCACAATTGCTTACACTTACTGCTCCTGAAATGACGGTGTTGGTTGGTGGAATGCGTGTTCTGAATACGAATTACGATCATTCAAAACATGGGGTATTTACCAACAGACCCGAAACATTAACCAATGATTTCTTCCTTCATTTGCTGGATATGCGCAATATGTGGAAGCCAACTTCTGATGCTAGAGAATTTTTTGAAGTTCGTGACAGAAAAACAGGGGAGGTGAAGTTTACTGCAACCCGTGTAGATCTCATTTTTGGATCAAACTCAGAACTCAGAGCTATTGCTGAAGTGTATGGATGTGATGATGGAAAAGAAAAGTTTGTGCATGATTTTGTAGCAGCCTGGAATAAGGTGATGAACCTTGACCGTTTTGATTTGGCCTGATTACAAAACCATGATAGATAGTTTAAAAAGGTAGTCTGAAAAAGGCTACCTTTTTCCTGACTTCCGCACTTTGTATTAAACAAAACACATATAATTAATAATCAGTGATTTAGGTTGCCAAAAATGCTTGTTTTGGGTGTTAATTTGAGTGATTACTTTTGATTTATGTTTATTCGAAGAGTTGGGGCTAAAAATAATCGCACCTATATTCATGTTATAGACAAAAGCTCTGGGGTTTGTAAAGTTGTGCAAACATTCGGAGGAGTTTCATCATTTTCACCATCCACTATGCTTCTTTCGGGAAATCGGCTCCTTCAGTTACCGATGCCCAAGTATCAAAATCATGTTGTAACTCTGCTAACTTAGCTCTTGCGCCGCGTAATGCGGCAGCACCTAATAACAGGCGCAAGGGTGGATGTTCCGCTTCCGTAACCTGTATCATGGCTTTGGCTGCCCGTACAGGATCGCCGGGCTGATGGCCACTATAACCCCTGATATCGCCCATATTCTTCCAGGCAGTTCCTGCATAATCTTCTATTTGAATAGATGTGTTTTTGGCTGATCGGCCGGCCCAATCGGTTCTAAAACCACTTGGCGCAATAATGGTTACATGTATGCCCAATGGCGCTACTTCTTTATACAAAGCTTCACTTAAACCATCTACTGCATATTTGGTAGCATTATAAAAACCAACACCCGGAAAAGAACGCAAGCCTCCTATGGATGCAATATTTAAAATATGACCGCTTCGGCGTTTCCGCATATACGGTAATACAGCCTGCGTTACCTTCGCCAATCCAAATATGTTAATTTCAAACATCTTTCTTACTTCAGCTTCCTCGCTTTCTTCTATCGCAGCAAAATAGCCAATGCCGGCATTGTTCACCAATACATCTATTTGTCCGAATTGATGGATGGCTGTTGTAACTGTACGCATAATCTCTTCCTGTTTCGTTACATCCAATGGCAATGCAATGGCCGTTCCCGGATGCTTACTTACCAAATCTTCAATATCGGCTGTTTTGCGTGCAGTAATCACTGCCCGGTAACCTTTTGCCAGTACTTCCTGCGCCAATGAGCGACCAAAGCCGGTAGAACAACCGGTAATCAACCAAACTTTTTCCATTATTTTTTCATTGTATGTGTGAATAAATTGTTGTTGTATGCAGTGATGCATTTATAAACAAACCCCATCGGTAGTACAAAATCTGCCCGTGGTTTCATTTGTTGCAACAGGCTGCTCTTCTTCCTGAACTTTTTTAAATACTTTCAGAAAAGTGGCCGGTTCCTGCGCACCAGATACGGCATACTTTTGATTGAACACAAAAAAGGGCACACCCTGCACACCGATTTGCTGTGCTGTATACTGATCGGCCCTAACAGCATCCACCAGTGCATCTGATTGTAACATGGCCAGTACGGTTGCTTTTGTTATCCCTGCTTTTTCACCAATATCGGCCAGAACAATTGCATTGCCTATATCCTTTCCCTCCGTAAAATAAGCAGCCAGCAATAATTCTTTTACCTTGCTCTGCACACCATACTCTTTTGCTAAATGCAACAGGCGATGCGCATTGAATGTATTATTTACAATCGCTTTATCGAATTGAAAATCCAATCCAACGGCTTTTGCCAGGTCTTGCATATAATTATTCATCTCCTTTCCTTTTTCTAACGGCACGCCCTTTCTGTTAGCCAAATATTCATGAACCGAAGTACCTGCTGTAGGTTTAAAATCGGCATCTAACTGAAAACTGCGCCAGATGATTTCAACTGTATCTTTCCCATCAAATGATGCGAATGCTTTTTCAAATTTTCGTTTGCCGATATAACAAAACGGGCAAACCACATCACTCCAAATTTCTACTTGCATGGCTTTCTGTTTTAGCTTTATGGGTTGGTTGACCAGATGGAAGCATCTTTTACAAACACCCTTCTGTTTAATTTTAATTGTGCTATCGCCAATTCGGCAAAATCTTCCGGATGCATCAGTTTTTCTTCATTGTTATTAATGAGGTTGGATTTTATGGCCAGTTCTGTAACCACCGTACTGGGTGCCATTGCCGTAACGCGAATATTGTGTTTGCGAACTTCCTGCATCAACGATTCGGTTAACCCCATTACCCCAAATTTAGAAGCGCTATAGGCACTGGTAAGCGCCGAACCTTTTAAACCTGCAGTGGAAGATACATTTACAATATCGCCTGTTTGGCGTTCTATCATTTCAGGCAAAACGGCACGGGTTACATAATATACCCCAAATAAATTTACTTTTATTTGTTGCTCCCATTCCTCAGGTACCAGTTCTAAAAACTTGCCGAATTTTCCGGTACCTGCATTGTTAATTAAAATATCAATAGGCCCTAATGCCGTATGTATTTGCGCTACAGCATTTTCCACGGCAACGCGGTTACTTACATCGGCAGTGGCGATAGCGGTATTTACACCCAATGCGTTTAATTCATCGGCTACCTGTTGTATGTCTTTTTCTGTTCTGGCCATCAGGCCAACATGCACACCCTCTTGTGCTAAGGCTAACGCTAGTGCCTTGCCGATGCCTTTACCTGCACCGGTTATCAGTGCTGTTTTCCCTTTTAAAGATTCCATAGTCTAAATAAATTTAAATGATGATAATACTTATAAACCAATATTATGATAATAATTCAGATGTTTGCAAAAACGGATAATCGGTATATCCTTTTGCGCCGGGTGTATAAAAAGTGCTTTGATCGGGTGCATTCAAAGGTGCATCTTGTTGAAACCTTTCTACCAAATCAGGATTAGCCAGGAAAGGTACACCAAATGATACCAAATCGGCATCACCTGCATCCAGTACCGCATTCGCACTTGCCTTATTAAATCCTTTATTAATCATCAATGTGCCTTGATACAAAGGTCTGAAATGTTTGGCTACCTGTGTTACGGCAAAAGGCAAATGATCAACCGGTGCAAAAGGCTCGGTTAAATGCAGGTATGCCAATGGATAGTTGTTTAATTTTTTTACAATGTATTCAAAAGTAGGTATGGTGTTTTCATCCATGGTAATTCCAAACAATCCGTTTAAGGAAGGGCTTAGTCTGATACCTACACGTTGTATATCAATTACCTCTTTCATAGCTTCCAGTATATCAAACAAAATACGGGCATGGTTTTCAATGCTGCCGCCATAAGCATCGGTACGATGGTTAGCAGTGCTATTAAAAAACTGGTGCAACAAATAGCCATTGGCACCATGAATTTCCACTCCATCAAAACCTGCTGCTACTGCATTAGCAGCGGCTTGTTTAAAATCCTGAATGGTTTGCTGAATGTCTGCCAAAGTCATTTCTTTTGGAACAACAGTATCCACAAATCCGTTAACGGTATATGATTTCTCATTGGGATTAATGGCAGAAGGCGCATGTGGCAACTCGCCATTATGAAAATCCGGGTGCGATATACGGCCCACATGCCAAAGCTGCACAAATATTTTTCCACCTTCTTGGTGTACTGCTTTGGTTACCAGTTTCCAACCCTCCACCTGCGCTGCACTATAAATACCGGGTACATTGATATAACCTACACCCTTTTTATTAACGGGTGCCCCTTCAGTAATCAGTAAACCGGCGCTTGCCCTTTGTGCATAATACTCGGCAATTAATGCGGTGGGCGCATTTTCGGCATTATCGGCTCTGCTCCGCGTCATTGGTGCCATTACTATTCTGTTGTTTAAACTAAGTCCTGCTAAATTGTACGGTGTAAATAAAATGTCTTGTTTCATTATTAAATGGTTTACTTTTTGTTTGTTGAATGATTGATATTGTGTTATATAAAAATGTATGGGTATTAACTGCTATGCTTCATCTGCTGCAGATTGTACCACAACATGCAGTCCGGTTAATGCCATTAAATGGCTTGCCAATTGTATAGCTGCCTCATCTTGCCCATCAATGATGGCTGTTGCTGCAACAATACTTACTGATACTACTTTTGAATGTGGCAGCAACAATTGTATGGGCGCATTTTGTCCCTCGCCGTTTTTTATTTGCAGCACGGTTTTACAGGTAGATACTTCGGCAATTTTTTGGGCAACATATTCCTGTTCGGCCAAAGGCACGGTAATAATTATTACATCGGCCTCCCAAGATGCCTCCTTACTACAGGTAAGTATTTCTGCAGTATGCAACTGTTGATTGATTTCCTGAATTTCATGGAATAATGTTGCTGTTTGCAGTTGGTCATTATCCATTAATAATAGCCTGTATTGTTTGCAAATTGATTTTGCAATCATTGTACCCGCTTTGCTATTTACACCAATAACGGCTACGGTATTGTTATAGCCCTTTGTCTTCATGCTGCAAAGCTACAGCATTGTTTTATGGAGGCACTTGCGCCAGAACAAGAAAAACACTTGATGTAGATCAAGCCGTTTATTTAGATTTCATTAATTTTTTACGGATACGGCTCAGGGTTTCGGGTGTTATGCCCAGATAAGAAGCAATGAGATTTTGGGGAATACGTTGCAGCAACTGCGGATTGGCAGCTGCCAGCCGGGTATATTTTTCTTCGGCAGAATAGCTGATGGTATTGACCAATCTTTTTTCTTTAGAAATAATGTTGTTTTGAAAAAGTATGCGGAAATAGCGTTCCATTACCGGTACTTGCAATAACAATGCTTCAAAATTATCGAGCGTAATCATCAATAATTCAGCATCTTCAATGGCATCAATATTGTATTCAGAAACATCTCCCGATAAAAAGCTGTACGTATCGGCCATCCACCAGCCTTCCCATGCAAATTGTATCATGTGTTCCGTACCTTTTTCATCTACATGGTACATCCGCAATAATCCCTTCTCTACAAATAACAGGTATTTACATACATCCCCTTCCTGTAATAAATACTGCCGTTTACGCAGTTTTTTGGGAATGAAAAAAGATTTTAATACCGCAACATCAGTTGCCGAAAGGGTTACTTTTTCCTGAATATGCGCCAATAAAACATCGAACATCTATACAAAAATACAAAGAAAATAAGGGTAATTCATATAATTACACAAGAGAAATAAGCAATGTTTATATATTATAACGCTAAAAATAAATGATTAATTACAATAATTTATTTTTTAAAAATTCATATAATTGATCTTTATTTAAATTATGTGCAATTATCCTCCCTTCTTGATCAACTAAGAAAGTATCCGGAATATACTTTACCTGCCAGGAAATAGCTATTTTATTATTCCAGTCATTCACTTCTATCCAATGTGGTTGATCTTCATTCAAGGCCTGCACCCAATCATTCTTGTTAGTATCTAATGAAATACCATAAATTTCTAAACCCAAGGAATGATATTTTTGATAAAGCTTTTGTAAATCTCGTATACTTTTTCGACAGGGTCCACACCAACTAGCCCAAAAATCTATTAGAATGAATTTAGCTTTTATTGAAGTTAATTTTATTTTTTTTCCGTTTATGTCAGGAAGTTTTATTTCTGTTACTTTATTACCAATAGTAGGTAGTTGTGCATGCAACGAATGGGTATAGGCTAAAAAATAAAATAGGAATATATAATTTTTCATGTGTATAATTTTTAAAAACAGCTAAAAGAAGGAGGTGCTATTAAAATTTCAAACTCCTTTTAGCTGCATAATAGTTTATATTTTCTTAGAAGTGAACATTCATGCCAATATCTAATGCATAATCTGAAAAAGCTGCATCACCATGTGTATAAATCCCTGTTATCATTGTTTGGTTTTTATCGGGTACACTTTGCGTCCTATCGCGAATAAGCGCAATAGGAATGTAAGCATATAATGAAACTTTATGTAATCGATAAGTAAATCCTGGTTCAGCAGAAATAATAAACCCGGGTCTTCTAAAACCATCACTTCCACCAATTAAATCATGAACAGGTAAACATTCGTCTCTTAATCCTAATGATGCAGAAAATTGATGTGTCATATAATTAAGTCCACCTCTAACCATATATTGATCAGGCACACTCATCACATCACTCCCAACTTTTACACTCATTGCAGGAGGCAGCCCTCCTCTTGCAGTTGATACACCATTTTGATCTCTTGGATTAGATAAATAATAAAAATTGCCATAAAGGCTCCACTTACTATTAAAATTATAATACCCATTAATTTCTAATGTAATCCCGGTTCCGCCATCCCCTAATTGAATTGATTGATCAACAGGACCTAATACTTTTGTTGAGTCTGAAGTATGAAAATAATCCTGGAATCTATAATCTCCGGTTGGCAGTTTTAGCCCAAGTCCTGCTTGTAAATTTCCTTTACTAAATTTATCAGGATTGAATAACCAACGGTAAACAGCAAAACGAATATCGCCAACCCCAAATGAATGGGTAACATATCGATGAATTTTATCGTGTTCATATAAAGATGATCTTGAATTAGCTTCTAATGGTATATCTAACATAAATGACCACCTTCTATCAATATTTCGAACAATTGCCACATCCATTGTATATTGATGATTAATAACATTAGTTCCATTTTCAACACGTTGTTTTTGCTGATCCGTGCCTATAAAGTGTTTATAAGATTTAAAATAACGATTATTTACAATCATGTCCCAATTGGAAAGTGTATCTGCATCATCATGGCTTATTGTATAACTTCCAGAACTCCGAATAGCTACACAACCTTGTGCATTTAACTGATTCGTAAAATTAAAAAAATTAACAAACAGCAATAAATATATAACCCAAGTTTCCTAAAATAGAAGCATT